>Ga0209417_1000069_pt1 | contig 282750 bp, 226 predicted proteins | sample RifGroF2_FD_184002 | JGI IMG/M metagenome (GOLD analysis project Ga0209417, IMG submission 184002) | Groundwater microbial communities from Rifle, Colorado, USA - Groundwater F2 (SPAdes) (version 2) | ecosystem: Environmental > Aquatic > Deep subsurface > Groundwater | place: Rifle, Colorado... | reverse complement strand
AAACCAATGGTAAATACATACTAAGATTGAGTCTGAACATGAAACGAAGGGAATGGTTTGCCGGGCTGTGGAACAGGTCAAATCAAGTCAATTTGCCTTTTAAGGTTTCTAATGCGTAATTTGGGATAAATGTAATCCTTATAAAATAAAAAGCTGCATCCTCTCCGAATGCAGCTTTCATATTTCAAAAAAAATAATTGTCTTTTATTCAGGCAGTTTGTCGTAACCACAAAGTTCAATATCGTGGCTAACTTTGGCAACCAGTCCCTGCAAAACTTTTCCGGGGCCAAGTTCTGTAAACGAAGTAGCGCCGTCGGCAACCATATTTATTGCGATTTGAGTCCAGCGCACCGCGCCGGTTAATTGGGCAATCAGGTTGGCTTTAATCTCAGTTGGGTTGGTGTGTGGTTTGGCGTCCACATTTTGGTAAACCGGGCAACCCGGGGCATTAATTGCAGTCGCTTCAATGGCGGCAGCCAGTTCTTCGCGGGCCGGTTCCATCAGCGGTGAATGGAAAGCGCCACCAACAGGCAGTACCAGCGCACGTTTTGCACCTTTCTCTTTCAGTTTTTCGCAGGCGGCATTCACGGCATCAACAGCACCCGAAATAACCAACTGTCCGGGGCAGTTGTAATTGGCCGGAACAACAATGCCATCAACTTCGGCACAAACCTGTTCCACAATTTCGTCGTCCAGGCCCACGATGGCCGCCATGGTCGAAGGTTCGGCTTCGCAGGCTTTTTGCATTGCCTGTGCACGTTTTGAAACCAGCCTCAGCCCGTCTTCAAATGAAAGGGCTCCTGCCGCTACCAACGCTGAAAATTCGCCTAGCGAGTGACCTGCAACCATTTCGGGAGTGAATTTTTCACCCAAAACTTTTGACAGTATTACAGAATGAAGAAAAATAGCAGGCTGGGTTACTTTGGTTTGTTTCAGCTCGTCGGCAGTGCCTTCAAACATGATTTTTGTAATTTCGAAACCAAGTATCTCATTGGCTTTGTCGAACAATTCTTTCGCAACAGGCGAATTTTCGTAAAGGTCTTTGCCCATTCCTGGGTACTGAGCCCCTTGTCCGGGAAATACGTATGCTTTCATGTGTAATTGTTTTTTATTAGCAGCGGCCAAAGTTATTATTTTTTTTGTCCGGCGGTTCGTATCACGATCATAATGCCGGTTTCCGTCAGTTTTTTTATATTTTCGTATGAAACAATGAAATAAAAAATTCGAGAGTTTTAAAAATCCGGATCAGATCAGCCCTTCTTCGGCACAAATTGTTTTGATTTTTTCGAACGTGTTTTCAATGTCGTTGTCGAGGCCAACCGAAAAGCGTACCAGTCCTTCGCTCAGGCCCATTTCCTTTTGCACATCTTCAGGAACCTCCGACGAGGTGCTTTTCCCCGAACAACTGAACAGCGTTTTGAAATAACCGAGGCTGACCGCCAGATAACCAACATCGGCCATCTGCATTTTTTGCATGACTGCATTCGCCTTTTCTGCTGTCGAAAGGTCGATTGCAATCATCCCGCCATAACCAAAGCCAGGGTTCATCAGCTTTTTGTGAAGCTCGTGTTGAGGATGGCTGGGTAGCCCCGGATAACGAATGTTCAGTCCGATCGACTGAAATTTTTCGGCCAGAAAATTTGCATTGAAACTGTGTTGTTTCATCCGGATGTGCAAGGTGTGCAGATTTTTATGAATAGAGGCTGATCGCATGGGATCGAGTACCGGACCCAGCAACATGGCCGTGCCGGTGTTCACATTCGAAAGCTCGTCGATAAATTGATGGCTGCTGCAAATCGCGCCTGCAACACAATCGTTCTTTCCGTTGATAAATTTGGTCATGCTGTACACCACAATGTCAGCGCCGAGGCGGGCGGGCGACAGGATCATCGGTGTAAATGTGTTGTCAACCATCAGTTTAATGCTGTGCCTTTTAGCTATTTCTGCCAGGGCCGGAATATCTGAAACCTGTAACAGCGGGTTGGTAACACTTTCAGTATAAATAACTTTTGTGTTCGGTCGTATCGCTGCTTCCACACTTTTTAAATCGGTAATATTCACGAAACTGACGTCAATTTTGAATTTCTGAAGATAGTTTTTCAGAAAAGCGTAGGTTCCGCCGTAGGTTGTAACGCTGGTGACAATGTGGTCGCCGGTATTGCACAGTTGCAGCAGGGCGCAGGTAATTGCCGCCATTCCGGATGCCGTAATCCAGGCCGACCGGGTGTCTTCCATTGCTGCCAGCGCATCGGCAAGATATTTATTGGTTGGGTTCCAATGCCTTGAATACAGAAAACATCCTTCGGTATGGCCGAGAAAAGTTTCCTGCATGTCGTCGGCATGTAAAAATGTGTAAGTTGCTGAATCGGTAATCGATGGATTGACATCGCCAAACTCGCCGAACTGGCGAAGTTCCTGGATTTTGAGGGCCGGATCAAATTTCATGGTGCTGCGGATTTAATATTTTGCCCAAGTTACCGCTCTCTATGCAACCAATTCATGACTTTTTGCAAGAAGTCATGATCAATCCTTTCAATTTTTCCAATTCCTCTATTTGTAGAATTTAGCCTCAAAAATCTTCGTATTCCCTTTTGTGTCGCTAACCGAAAGCTTTAACTGGTGTTGTTTGCCAAATGCAAAACGTTCCTTGTCGAATTTATAAACTAGGAGGTTGTTCTTTGCGTCGTATTCAAACAAAACCCATTGTTCATCGATCGTTCCGCGGAAACTGTCGACTCCCGAAAGATTATCGCTTATTTTAAAACGGATTTGACTGCTTTCCGTCAGGCTTCCGTTTTTCAGGCTCAGTGGCACAACGGAAGGAGGCACGGTATCGACCGTTACCGCCACATAACCGAACCCGCGCATTTTTGCTTCCACCCAGCCATCGTCGAATTCACCGCCAATAGCCGACGATATTTTGTTGGTCTGCGGATCAACATAAACGAGCAGCGCCTTATCTTCAAGCCGCTCAGGCAAATTTTTGGTTTCAATAGTTGCTGAAAAATATTGATGCACGGGAGTGTATTTGTTGTGAATTCCATGTATATCGGAATAAATCCCGGGAAATGAAGGTCGTTTTTCATACTGAAAATGGAAATCGCTGTAAAAAGTTCCTTTCGGAAATTCAAGTTCAATGCCCTCTTCTTCAAATTCATTCTTTTCGTCGTACTCAAACAAAATTCCCTTTTCTTCAGGCCTTTGTACCATTGTTCTTTTTGAAATAACGCTGAATACCATTTTTGACGGGTTCCCGTATGTATCCGTTATTTCGTAAGTAATCCGGTGCGTTTTATCGTCGGAAAAAGTATACAACCCGTTGCCCGTTTCCCGGTCGTAAATGCTCAGTTTGTTTCCCGGTTCAATCCATGTTTTGTACGAACTTCTGGCAAACCGTATTTTCTGGTCGTAATCGGTATGACTGTTGATGTAGCGTGTTTCATCAAAACTGAACTCGTCCATTTTAAACGAATAAATGGGTTTGTCGTCAACTTTCAGTACCAGTGAATAGATGCCGCATTTGCTCCAGTTTCCGTCGAGATAATCAATTGCCTCAATTCCGAAGCCAACGGTTCCGCTGACCGAGATCACCGGGTCTTTCGGAATGCGGTAGGCGCCATTGTAGAAAACCGTTTCGTGGCGTTGTTTTAATTGTTTCCCGGCAACAGTTGCATCGTCGGAAACCGGGTAAAGCAGTACCGACAAAACCTTTGGACTTATCGCGTCTTTAATAGCAAATTTGAATTTCAGCGGGTTCATTGTTTTTTCCGAATCGGTATTCCGTATCTCGAAATGAAGGTGTGGGCCGCCCGAGCTTCCGCTATTTCCGCTCAATGCGATCTGTTCTCCTTTTTTTACCGGGAATGTCCCGGACGGAACGGACACATCGAAACTGAACGATTCTTTGTCGTATTGAATGCCGCGCACATATTTTTGTATTTTTTCGGAAAAAGCTTCCAGGTGGCCGTAAACAGTGGTTGTTCCGTTCGGGTGATTAACGTACAGGGCATGACCAAATCCGTACGGGGAAACGCTGATCCGCGATACATAACCATCGGCAACAGCAAAAACAGGCAGCCGGGTACGCCCTTCTGTCCGGATGTCGATACCTGAATGAAAATGATTACTACGCAGTTCTCCGAAATTCCCGGTTAAAAACATAGGAATATTTACCGGTGCGGCATAATAATCTTTACTTATTTCCTGACTAAAAACAAAGGTGCTTGTTGTGATAAATATCAATACTAAAATTCTGTGCATAACATTCAAATTGTGTGACGAAAATATAAAACTTATTCAGAAGCGGATTGTTTGAGAATAGTGAGAAATAAAATAATTATTAACGACCGGATTTTAATTGATCAAAAATGTTAATTTTGTGCTGAAAGAAAGCAGCAATGACTGAGCAAGACCGTATTTTACTTGACGGATTTAAAGTAAAAATTAAACAACTGATCGCTTTATATGAACAAGTCGGGGCTGAAAAGCAACAGTTGTTAAATCAGGTTGAAGAACTTGAAAATGAAATAGATTCACTCAGGCATGAAAAGGAAGCGCTCACGAAAAGATATGATAATCTGAAGTTAGCAAAATCCTTACTCGTTTCAGATGGAGAAAGCCAGGAAGCGAAGAACAGGATTAATAAGATAGTGCGGGAAATTGACAAATGTATTGCGATGTTGAATCAGTAATACATCAAGAAGATGACAAATAAGCTTTCAATAAATATTAAAATCGACGGACGTAATTATCCGTTGAAAATTGACAGGGAAGACGAGGAGAAGTATCGAAAAGCCGCAAAGGTTATAAATGAAATAGTTCTTCAGTACAGACAGAAATATGCTAACCATGATGCACAGGATTTTATAGCGATGACTGCCTTTCAATTTGTACTGAAGAATCTGGAACTGGAAACCAAGGCTAATCCGTCCCCGTTTGTCGACGAAGTGAAAGAACTGAATGAAATGTTGGATGAATACATCGCTTTAAACAGCTAGATCATCCGATATAAATATAAATGAAAGCCCGCATTCTCTCAAAATCTGGAAAAAGTCCCGGTTTTTGAGTGAGTTGTGGGTTTTTTAGTATAAATAGTTTAATTTTTTTGTATGGAAATACTAATATATGTGGCAATTGCTTTCTTCGGTGGCTCCGGCTTGTCCTACGTTTTGTGGGATAAGGCAATAAAAAGCAAAAAGCAAAAAATTTTGCGGGAAGCCGAAGCAGAAGGCGAAGTAATTAAAAAGGATAAAATTCTTCAGGCAAAGGAGAAATTTCTCCAGATGAAGTCGGATCATGAGAAATACATCAACGAGAAAACCATCAAAATCACCAGTCTGGACAATAAGCTGAACCAACGCGAAGCGGCATTTATACAGAGGACCAACGAATTTCAGCGGAGAGCTAAAGAGGTGGAAACATCCCAACGCGAAGTTGATTTGATTCGTGAAAACCTGAATAACCAGTTGGTGGTGATCGAGCAAAAAGAGGAAGAACTCACCAGGATGCACCGCAAACAAGTGGAGCAGTTGGAAACCATTTCGGGTTTGTCGGCAGAAGAAGCCAAAGCTCAGTTGGTTGAATCGTTGAAGGCAGAAGCTAAAACAGAGGCCATGTCGTACATCAACGAGATCATGGAAGAAGCCAAGCTGTCGGCAAATAAAGAAGCCAAAAAGGTTGTTGTTAAAACCATCCAGAGGGTGGCTACCGAAACGGCCATTGAAAATGCGGTAACCGTTTTCCACATTGAAAGCGACGAAATAAAAGGACGCATCATTGGCCGTGAAGGACGTAATATCCGTGCTTTGGAAGCCGCAACAGGGATTGAAATCATTGTTGACGATACTCCGGAAGCAATTGTGCTTTCAGGCTTTGACCCGGTACGCCGCGAAGTTGCCCGTTTGGCGCTTCACCAGTTGGTAACCGATGGACGTATTCACCCTGCCCGTATTGAGGAAGTGGTTGAAAAAGTTCGGAAACAGGTTGAAGAAGAAATTATTGAAACCGGAAAGCGTACTACAATCGATCTTGGTGTTCATGGATTGCATCCTGAACTGATCCGTTTGATCGGTAAAATGAAATATCGTTCGTCGTACGGACAAAATCTGCTGCAACACTCGCGTGAAGTAGCCAACCTCTGCGCCATCATGGCCAGCGAGCTTGGTTTGAATCCTAAATGGGCAAAACGTGCCGGTTTGCTGCACGATATTGGTAAAGTACCGGACGATGAGCCGGAATTGCCACACGCAGTATTAGGTATGAAAATGGCCGAACGGTTCAAGGAAAAACCCGAAATATGCAATGCCATTGGCGCTCACCACGATGAAGTGGAAATGCAAAGTATGCTGGCGCCCATTGTTCAGGTTTGTGATGCTATTTCAGGAGCCCGTCCGGGAGCCCGTCGCGAAGTGGTTGAGTCGTATATCAAACGTCTGAAAACACTGGAAAACCTGGCGCTTTCTTATCCCGGTGTATTGAAAACGTATGCTATTCAGGCAGGCCGCGAGTTGCGTGTGATTGTTGGCAGCGATAAAATTACCGACAGTGAATCGGAACAACTTTCATACGATATAGCGAAACGTATTCAGGATGAAATGACTTATCCGGGACAAATTAAGATTACGGTGATCCGTGAGTTGCGAGCCGTTAACTACGCCAAATGAAATTAAAAGAGGCTGTCCAAAAAGCCTAGAACCGAGTCATCCCGAACTTGCTTCGGGATCTCTCTTTCTAATTAATCAGACCCTGAAACAAGTTCAGGGTGATGCGAATTGCGAATTTTAGAACTTTTGGGACAGCCTTTTTTTGTTGAAATTCCAACGACAGAAAATTTCAATAATTTACTTGACCGAACGAAAGCGTTCACTGACTTTATCCCAATTCACAATATTCCAGAAATTATCGACGTACTCAGGTCTCCTGTTTTGATAGTGCAGGTAATACGCATGTTCCCACACGTCGAGAGTAAGCAGGGGAGTTCCTCGTTTTGCAACAACATCCATCAACGGATTATCCTGGTTTGGGGTGGAACTGACAAATAATTTGCCGTTGTTGTCGGCTGTCAGCCATGCCCAGCCACTTCCAAACTGTGTTTTTGCTGCATTTGCAAAACTTTCCTTGAACTTTTCGAATGTCCCAAAATCACGTTCAATTGCATTTTTTAGTTCGGCAGACGGAGCTGTCTTTGCCGGGCCGCCCATATTTTCCCAGAATAGGAGATGGTTATAAAAGCCGCCTCCGTTATTCCGGACAGCGCTATTCAATGTACTTGTCTTTGCAAATAATTCATCGATCGTGAGATTTGCTTCCGGCGTGCCTTTTATTGCATCAATAAATTTTGTGTAATATCCCTGATGGTGCTTGCTGTAATGCAGCTCCATCGTTTGTGCATCAATGTATGGTTCCAACGCATTGTATGCATACGGGAGCTTTGGAAATTCATATTGCCCTGCCATCGGAATTGAGCCGGTTTCATTATACAACTGGGCCAGTACCGGACTTGCAGCCAGGGTGGTGCCAATCAGTGAAATAAAATTTCTTCGTTTCATGTTTTTGTGTCTGTTTTAAGTCAATTATCTGTTTTTTCACCAATAGTAACAGAAATGTATCGTGTTTTGTTTGAATAAAATACATATAAATGTGACCCCCGGTCGCCGAAAATAATTATCTGTTTATTTCTGCCTTTTATCGGTTTCCCGGTCAATGCTGATTACTAATTGTGTTTAAGAACATTGTGCATGTTTTGCCTCAAATAGTTTAAATTATCATATTTGTAGTACAAATAGGATGATACTAATTTACGAAATATGAGTTTTAAAATAGATAACCGTACCATTACTCTTGTTGACAAGGTCGAGATGTCAATTCTCGATTATATAAAGGTAAAGAAACTGGTGCCGGGCGATTCGCTGCCTAACGAAATGGATTTGTCTTCTGAGCTTGGAATCAGCAGGAATGTTTTGCGTGAAGCAATGAGCCGGTTGCGGATGTTGGGTATTGTTCAGTCGCGTACCCGGAAAGGGATTATTATTCAGGAACCTTCGTTGTTGTCGGGCTTTGAAAAGGTGATTGAACCGTATTTGTTAAGCGAAAAATCAATTGTTGATATGATGAGTGTGCGGATCGCTCTGGAGATTGGGATCACAGAATTTTTGTTCAGAAATATTGATAATCAAAAAACAGGAGAGTTGGAGAATATTGTCAGGAAACAGGAAGCCAGGAATTACTGTCCAACTCTGGAAGAGGAAACGGAGTTTCATAAGAAAATTTACGAAATATCGGGAAGCAGTTTTATTGCTCAGTTTCAGAAAATCATACATCCGGTTTTTCTATTTGCAAAAACAAATTACGAAAGTTATTTCGAGCCGGTAAACGAACAATTGCTCAGAGAAGGTAAAATTGTTACTCATCACGATCTTTTCCGTTTTATCCGGGACCGCGACATGGAAGGCTACCGGAATGCGATAAAAATTCATCTTCAACCTTATATTGAATTTATTTACAGGGAGGTATAATTTTATGAAGCACAAACTTGTCATTTTGGTTATTGCATTACTGAGTATAGTATTTGCAACGGGCAACCCGGCTCCGAATGGTTATTACAAAGTTCATGTTGCAGGGAAATTGCCTGAGATTATTTACGGATACGAAAATGAAGGCTTTGCCGGTACATTTTCAGGAGTTGTTGACGATAAGCTTTTTATTGCCGGAGGAGCAAATTTTCCGGATAAAAAACCTTGGGAGGGAGGTGTGAAAACCTTCTATGACAAGATTTATGTGTATACTATTACCGGCGACAGCATTATTTTTTATAATGATTCATCTGAACTTTCTTCGCCTGTTGCTTATGGCGCTTCAGTTTCACTTCCCGAGGGAGTTTTGTGCATCGGAGGAAATGATTCGGATAAATGTTTTTCCAGTGTTTTCCTGCTCCGATGGGAGGAAAAGTACGGCGATATTGTGCACGAAAACTATCCTGAATTGCCGGTTCCGCTAAGCTACACATCGGCTGTTCTTCTTGAAGATAAAGTGTATGTGGCTGGCGGTACATCGTCAGTTGACGGAACAGATACCGGAAGCCATTTTTACATGCTTGACCTGTCGAAGAAGAAATCAGGGAATTTCTCGTGGGAAAGCTTACCTGCTTTTCCGGGGAAAGGCAGAATTTTTGCAGTTACCGCAGGACAGTCGAATGGCACTGTTCCATGTGTTTATCTGTTTAGCGGGAGAAACGTGGATGAAGAAAAGGAAATAACAGTTTTTACAGATGGATTGATTTATAATCCGGAGTTAAAGCAATGGTCGCCAATCGTTTCCGATGGTTCATTGAATTTTCCGGTGATGGCCGGTTCTGCTTTTTCGTCCGGAGCAAACAGCATCGTTTTTGTAGGTGGGGCTTCCGGCGATCTTTTGCTTAAAGAACATCAGTTACGGAAAAACCTGGATGAAATAATCAGGCTTCGGGACACGGCTGCAATAGTGCTATACAAAGAAGAACGCTTGAGTTATTATTTAGACCATCCGGGTTTCTCAAAAGATATTTTGCTCTACAACACAATTACCAACACGATCGTTAAGACAGGAGCCTTCGAAACATTGTGCCCGGTGACAACGAGTATTGTACCATTTAAAAGCGGTGCAATTTTGGTCAGCGGAGAAATCAAACCTGGAGTCCGGACACCGGAAATCTTTTTAATTCAACCGGTTCAGCAGTCGTTTAACTTCGGCGGCATAAAAACGATCGGTATACTTTTATTCTCCATTGTGCTGATAATTGTCGGATATGTTTTTCTGAAGAAATCAGGAAAACGCCAACGGGTTGGCAGCCAGTCGGTCTGATTCTTCTGGGTACAATTTTGAGCATCATTTTTAAAATCGAATAAATAAAATACAGAAGAATAATTTTTAATCGAAAAACAATGCAAAAACTAAAAGGACTAATTGCAGCGCCATTTACACCTATGTTTGGGGACGGATCACTCAACCTCGGGATAGTTGCCCCGTATGCAGCGAAATTAAAAAAAGATGGGGTCAGCGGGGCGTTCATTTGCGGAACTACAGGCGAAGGAATGCTGATGGATATTGAAGAACGGATGGCTGTTGCTGAACAATGGGTGAAAGAACAGACTGCTGATTTTAAGGTGATTGTTCATGTGGGGACAACTTCGTATATGCAATCGAAGAAACTGGCCCGGCATGCGCAACAAATCGGGGCTTTTGCCGTGGGTTGCATGGGACCTATTTTTCTGAAACCGGGAAGAGTGGATGATCTGGTGAAGTTTTGTGCTGAAGTTGCTTCGGGTGCGCCTGAATTGCCATTCTATTATTACCATATTCCAACGGTTTCTGATATATGGCTTCCCATGCCTGAATTTCTAAAAAAAGCCCGGTTGGTAATCCCGAACCTGGTTGGTATCAAATTTACACACCGCAACATGATGGAGATGTTGTTGTGCATTAATGCAGACGGTGGAAAATGGGATATTTTGCACGGATTCGACGAAGAATTGCTCTGTGGCCTGACGATGGGGGCACAGGCTGCTATCGGGAGTACATATAATTATATGGCGTCGTTGTACCTGAAACTGATTGATGCTTTTCAAAAAGGAGATATGGATGCCGCCCGCGAATATCAATTAAAATCGGTGCGTTTTATAGAAATACTTATTCGCTACGGAGGGGGAGTGCTTGGAGGAAAACCGGTAATGAAAATGGTTGGTCTGGATTGCGGCCCGTTGAGGGCTCCTGCTCATAATCTGAGCGCTGATGAATTCAAACAATATGAAAAAGAACTGGTTGATATTGGTTTTTTTGATTGGGTAAACGGGAAACTATGAGAAAAAACTATTCATATCATTTGGTATTCATTGTTTTAATGCTTGGCTTTTGCCTGCAACTGACGTTTGTAAAAGCGCAGGTTGTCCGGTCGCAAACTATTTGGAAAACCGGGGAAGGAGCTTATAAAGGTTACCGGATACCGGCTCTTGTTGTAAGCGTCAAAGAGACTGTGCTTGCATTTGCCGAAGGACGGAACGATGGTGGCGACAGCGGCGATATCGATATGGTTGTGAAACGCTCAACCGATAACGGGAAAACCTGGAGCGAAGAAATTGTTATTTGGAATGATGAGCTGAATACCTGCGGAAATCCCTGTCCGGTTGTGGACGAAGAAACCGGTCGCATTTGGTTGTGGATGACATGGAATTACGGGAAAGACGATGAAAGTGAAATTATTTACAAAAAATCTGAATTCCCGAGAAAACCTTTTTTGTGTTATTCCGATGACGATGGCCTGAGTTGGTCGAAACTAACGGATATGTCGGCCGGTTGTAAAAATCCGTCGTGGGGCTGGTATGCAACGGGACCGGGATTCGGCATTCAGCAAAAATCCGGCAAATACAAAGGACGGCTCATCATCCCGGCCAATCACAGTTATGACGATCCAAACGGAAATGTACGAAAAGGGCCATATAGTTATGGCGCCCATGTTATCATTTCCGACGATCATGGTAAAACATGGCGAATGAGTGAGTCTATAACACCGGGTTGCAACGAAAGTCAGGTGACCGAATTGTCGGACGGAACTTTACTGATGAACATGCGCTCGTACAACGACAAGTACAGCCGTGCTATTTCTGTTAGTTCTGATGGTGGCGAAACTTGGAGTCCCGTTGAACACGATTTTCAATTGACGGAATCGCGTTGCCAGGCCAGCATTTTGAATTATGGCGATTACAAAGGGAAATCATATTACTTGTTTTCCAATCCTGCCGTCCCGGTTGGCCGTACACACATGACCATTAAAATCAGTAATAACGATTGTGCCGACTGGCAGATTGGAAAACTGATCGATGCCTGTCCTTCTGCTTATTCATGTTTGGTGAAGCTGCCCAATGGGGATATTGGAATTTTATATGAAGCAGGTGAGAAAAAACCGTACGAAAGTATAATTCTTGTTCGTCTCCCTATTCGTAGCCTATTGAAATGCGCCAACGACTACTTGATAACCCGGTGAATTGGAAACCTCCGGCAGGGAAGAAAAAATTTGCATAGAATAATTGCTGTTGGCGACCCTCATTGGGGCGACGATCATATTTTCACAGAACAACAAGGCTGGGCAAAATGCCAATTACTAAATGAAGCATATTAAAATAGAAAATAGCAATGTAGTCCTTTCTGTAAATTTAGATGGTGGATCATATTTCGATTTTCACCTGAAAGATTTGCCTTTGAATCTGCTAAACTGGAAAACGGTGAATCCGGAAGAACCTCCTTTTATGGGGCATTTTCTCTGTTTCGACCGCTGGGGGCCGCCTTCTGATGCCGAAAAAGCAAACGGCTTCCGCCATCATGGCGAGGTAAATACCGAAGATTGGGAATTGCAGGAGCATCTTCAAAAAGAAAATGGCGCCACGGAATGTAAAATGAGGTGTCGTCTGCCCATGGGAGGGTTGCAATTGACAAGAAAAATTGAATTATCCGGAAATGAACCAATATTTTTTGTGAAGGAAGAGATTAAAAACCTGAATAAATATGGCCGTATGTTTAATCTTGTGCAACATGTAACTTTGGCTCCGCCTTTTCTTGACAGGAATACCCTTTTCGATAACAATACCGAAAAAGGTTTTGAAGACAAGGAAAACGGCAGTTTAAACCAGGAAGAACCTGTAATTACATGGCCCGAAGTAGTTCACAAAGGGGAAACAATAAGTTTACGGCAGTTTCAAAACGAGTGGCCCCGGGTTTCTTCGTTTGTGTTTGGGCAGGATCAGAAATATGGTTGGGCAACAGCATGTAATCCGGGTAAAAATCTTTTGCTGGGCTACTTCTGGAAGACAGACGATTATCCCTGGATCAACTACTGGAGAAGCATGGGAGGAGATGGCATCCCGCAAGCTTTCGGGATCGAATTCGGGACTACCGGACTGCACGAACCGTTTCCTGTTGTAGCCAAAAAAGGAAAAATATTTGGCCGGAATATCTATGATTTTATTGACGCAGGCGAAGTGATCAGCAAATCATTTATTGCATTTTTATCCAAAATCCCGAATGATTATCAGGGAGTAAATGAAATTTTGCTTAAAAACTCTTCGCTGATCATTAAAGAAAGGAACAGTATTTCCGGAGATATCTGTTATCAATTAAACAATTATGAAACGTGACAATGAACAAAGAACATTCAGTAACAAACGTGTTGTCCGGACTGTTTGTGTTTTTCATCATTTCGGATGGACCTTTGACAAACACTGACTGTAACCGAATTAACAATTAAATTTAGTAAACATGAAAAGAAGTGAGATCAATCGGATTTTAACAGATGCCAAAACTTTTTTGGCAGAAAAGCAATTCCTTTTGCCGCCATGGTCAAACTGGAGTCTGAGTGAATGGAGGAAAAACAGGGAAGCTGCTCAGGAGATCATAGAGAATATGCTGGGCTGGGATATCACTGATTTTGGTTCAGGCGATTTCTACAAGCGCGGACTATTTCTATTTACCATCCGTAACGGGAAATTCAATGTGGATAAAAAGCCCTATGCCGAAAAAATCATGATTGTTGAAGAAAACCAGGAAACGCCCATGCATTACCATTGGTTAAAAATGGAAGATATCATCAACCGTGCAGGAGGTAACCTGGTTATTGAACTGTATAATTCCACTCCGGATAATAAATTTGATACTACTTCCGTGCATTATAAAAAAGATGGGGTAAAAGGAGCCGTTGAAGCAGGTGGCAAAGTTATTCTCACTCCTGGAGAAAGCATCTGTCTGGAACAGGGAATGTATCACCGTTTTTATGGAGAAGCAGAGAAAGGCAAAGTGCTGGTTGGAGAAGTCAGCATGGTTAATGATGATGCAGCGGATAATTGCTTCTATGAATCAATCGGGCGTTTCCCCGTTATTGAAGAGGATGAGCAACCTGTACACCTGTTGGTCTCCGATTATAAAAAATTTCTGCTAAGTTGAATTGCTCTTGTCTGATATCTAATTCCGTTTATGTTCCAAAAGCAAGTGTTTATTTTTTCTTGTTCGTGATTTATTTTATAACTTGGTATAAGGTTCATGAGACTTTTTGTACTAAAAATCAATTGAAAAATGCCGGATTTATTTCAGTCGGATAAAAAGGAATCAGGTTCATATTGGAAAGACGTATGGATTAGGTTTAAAGATGGCGACGTGAAAGCATTTGAAATGATTTATGGCGGTCATGTTGATTTTTTGTATAGCTATGGAACAAAGATGACTTCGGATACGGAGCTTGTGGAAGATGCCATACAGGATTTGTTCCTTTACCTTTTGTCAAGAAAAGACAAACTTTCGGTTCCTGATTCGTTACGATTTTATATCCTGAAAGCTTTTAAGCGTATTTTGCTTGAAAAAATAAGTAAAGAGAAACTGTGGTTGAAGGATAGGGATAGCGATTTCCCCCCTTTTGACTATTCAATTGAATTTGATTCTTCTTTCTTTTTTAATGAGAAGGAAAAAAAAATTGAGTTGATTGAAGAACTGGTAAAACAACTTGATTCACGAAAAAAAGAAGTTATTTTTCTGAGATTTTATAGCGGGTTAAGTTATGATGATATAGGAAATATTGTTGGGATACAGCCATCTTCTGCAAAAAAAATGGTGTATCGGACGATTTCTTCTTTTCGGGATATCTTGAAACCAAAAATCGCCGAATTATTCCTTCTCTTTACCCGGTCTTCCCAAAAAATATCGGATCAATTTAAAAAGTAGAATTACTTTACTATTCAATTCCGTGTGACTCTGTGAACAACTCTGATTAACTCTGTGGTAAAATTAACCACAGAGTGCCGCAGAGTAAAAAGCACAGATTTTCACGGAGTTTTTGAACCGTTTCGTTCTAACAAACCCTCGCATGGTCACAGGCCGAAAGCCTCCCCTGTTGGGGAGGTTGGAGGGGCAATCAGAAGAAAGAGGATACTTCTTGAAATTTTTCTGAAAATAATTGTGTTTTTTCTGTCCACCTTTTTAAAAAGTCCCTACTGTATTAATAAACATGCTGCAATAAAATGAAAAACATACGCAAGTATATCGACAATCCATTATTCATTAAATGGGTGTATGACCCGGATGAAAATGTAAATGAATACTGGATTTCATACATGGAGAAGCGCCCTGATGAAAAAGAGTTTTTATTTAAATTGAGAAGCGAACTGGCTTTATTTCGCATTTCCGGTCAAACACTTTCCGAAGAACGGAAAAAAATACTTTCAGAAAAAATAGCCAATCAGATCAAGGAAAAGCAAAGAAGTTTCAGGATCAGGAAGATAGGGCAATTCATGCTTAAATATGCAGCTTTGGCCGTGTTGTTCATGAGTATCGGGGCCGGACTTGTATATTATTTTGATCAGGATCAACCCGATATTACCGATTTTATTCCGTATTTCGAAATGACTGAAATGTCAGGCAAACCAACTCTGGTGCTTTCCGATGGTTCGAATGTGAATTTGAACAAAACAGAATCGACAGTAGATTATGTTTCTTTGGAGCAAATCATTGTAAACGAAGATAGTATCATCCCGGTAGTAAACGAAGGCTCAAAAATGGAGACCATTCCCAACCAACTTCTGGTGCCTTATGGCAGCCGGGCTAAACTGGTGTTGAGCGACCGGTCGGTGGTGTGGCTGAACGCGGGCAGCCGCCTGGTTTATCCTTCCGTATTTACAGGGAAGCAACGGGAAGTCCTTCTCTTCGGGGAAGCTTTCTTTCAGGTTGAAAAAGATGAATCAAAACCGTTTATCGTGAGAACTGCCGATTACCATATCAGGGTGCTGGGTACTCAGTTCAATGTATCAGCTTATCCGGGCGATGCAATCAGCCAAACGGTGTTAACGGAGGGAAGCATTGAGCTGAATATAAACGAAAGTAGTTGGTTCGACCGGAGAGTAGTACTGAATCCAAATGAATTGTTTTCTTTCAGTAAAAAGGACAATGAAACAAAAATCCAAAAGGTACAACCCGAAGAATATGTACTATGGAAAGATGGAATTATAAAATTCGAAAACGAAGACCTTAGCCGGGTAGTCAAAAAAATCGAACGCTTCTATAACATCCAAATCAAACTGGGTGACCCTCTCGACGGCTCTATCAAAATGGACGGAAAGCTCAACCTGAAAGAAGACAAATACGAAGTTCTGCACTATGTTTCCAAAGTTGCACGGCGGAAGTATGTTGAGGTAGGCGAACGGCATTTTTTGATAGAATGATTACGTGCAAAAAATAGCGGGAAATGTTGGCACATTCCCCGCTATCTAAAAACATCAACTGATCGGACGGATCAGCTAACGGATTTATTACAAAAAACTTAACAAATTTATGAAAAAAAAACTGTTTCATGCTCCCCTTCTTGTGGGGTGGCGCAAAAAAATGTTTAGGATCATGAGAATAACCTTCATTTTGGTTTGCTGTATGGTTTTTTATGCCTCAGCCAGTTCGTATTCTCAAAACACCAAATTGAGTTTGAATACGAAGAATTCTACTATTGTAGAGTTGATCCGGGATATTGAATCCCAAAGCAAGTTTGTTTTTTTGTATCAGGCAGAGGACCTCAACCTGAATAAAAGAATAAATGCCGATTTTAAAGATGCAACCATTCATGAAATACTGGATGTTGCCTTAAAAGGCGAAGGGGTCTCTTACGAAATTTTCGACCGGCAGATACTGATTTCGAAAGAAGGAGCTTCAGCGCCTGGTAATGCAATGCAGCAGGCTCGTAATGTGTCGGGTATTGTTACTGATAAATCAGGGCAGCCAATCCCCGGCGTTTCAGTGGTGGTAAAAGGCACGACCAACGGGACAATTACCGATGCCGATGGCAAATATGCGCTTTCGAATGTCCCGGCCAATGGTGTTATTCAGTTTTCATTTGTGGGTATGAAAACACAGGAAGTGGCAACAGGCAGCAAAACTGCAATCAATATGATTATGGAGGAAGAAACCATTGGCATTGAAGAAGTAGTAGCAATTGGATATGGAACTGTAAAACGGAAAGACTTTCCGGGGTCCATAGGCTCTTTTAAAATGGAGGACTCTCCGGCATCTCTTCTCCCCAATACCAATGCACTTGAATCCATAAAAGGAAACGTAGCAGGGGTCGATATTGGCGCTGTCAATGAAGCAGGAGGTGATGCCAATATATTAATCCGGGGACAAAGGTCTCTCAAAGGTTCAAATTATCCTTTGATCATATTGGATGATGTAATTTTTCCGGGGAGTATAAATGATATCAATCCAAACGATATCGCGAAAATTGATGTACTAAAAGACGCTGTTTCAGCAGCAGTTTACGGATCAAGATCTGCGAATGGGGTTATTATCATTACAACAAAAAAGGGGAAAACATTTAAACCCACAATCACAGTGAATACATCACTGGCCTTTCAACAATGGCAAAACAAGCTTAATTTGATGAACCCGGACCAATGGCTGGAAGCAACTAATGACAGGAATAGATTTCCCGAAGGAACAACATCCTGGATGAACCCACAAATACTGGCGAATTATAACGAGGGCAATGTAACTGATTGGCTGGATGCAGTTACCCGAACAGGTGTTATTCAAAATTACCAGATTGCCGTTTCAGGTTCTGCAAATAAGGTCAATTATTATTTGTCTGCAGCATACGATGATAACAAAGGGATTGTTGTTGGCAATGATTTTAACAGGATATCAGTCATGGCTAAAATCAAAACAGATATCACGGGTTGGCTTCAAATAGGTGCTGATGCTAATTTTACTAAAAGAGACTACTCCGGAGTAGAACCAAACTTTAGAAATGCTAAATACATGGAACCTTACATGGTGATGTACCGCGATGAATTGGGAAATTTGGAAAAATACCCGGGAGAAGAGGGTCTTGCTTATGTTAATCCATTGTGGGGTGTTGAAGACGGGCTTGTAGACGACTATGATGTTTCGAAAAACTACCGGCTTTATACCTATGCGCTGTTTACTGCTCCCTGGGTGAAGGGATTGACCTATCGTATCAATTTTCAAAACAGCCTGAACCAACAGGAAGCAAGAAGTTTTACCCACGAAGGGTATTTCGTGGCGGAAGGTTCTGTAACCGATGCCAGTAGATATGACCCTTCCACTATACAAGGATTTTTAACCCTGGCAAAAGGTTCTGTTTCTATGAGCAATGAGTCGGGGTATGTTTTTGATAATATTCTGAATTTCAGTCATGCGTTTAATAAGCATAATATAGATGCAACGTTGGTTGCTACCCGTGATTATTCCATGTCTGAATACAAAACGATAAATGGAGATAATTTTTCTGCCGTTGGTAATACCTCATTGGGTTATTGGGGGCTTCATTCTGCTGCAACGCAAAAGATTGATCTCAATGTCGTAGAACGGTCCAATATCGGCTATTTAGGACGTTTGAGCTATTCCTACAACGATAAATACTACATCACCGGTTCATTTCGCCGCGATGGCGCTTCTGTATTTGGCGCCAGCAGGAAATGGGGTAATTTCAGTGCAGTAGGCATAGCATGGAGTATTTCAAATGAAGAATTCCTTAAAAAAATTAAACCACTGAATTATCTGAAACTGAAATTATCTTTGGGTCAGAACGGGAATCAGGGTGTTACGCCTTACTCTACTTTAGCACAAGTAGCAAGTAGTACTCCAAGTGGGATCAGGTATCAATTTTCCAATACAGGCAGCCAGATTTATTATGGATTGAAACAATTGAATATGGCAAACTCTGCCCTTGGATGGGAGACAACTACAAAGTGGAATGGCGGTTTTGAATCGGCATGGTTGAAGAATCGCCTTTTTGTTGATTTGGATATTTATTTTTCTAATACTACGGATGAAATATATTCACAGCCTATTCCTTCAATGAATGGATTCACATCCATTACATCATCTTTGGGTAAAGTTCAAAACAATGGGGTTGAACTTACTCTCAGAACAATCAATATTCAAAACAGGGATTGGAACTGGAATACAAGTATTACCTGGTGGTTGAACAAAAATAAACTGGTAACACTCACCGGACAGGATTTGGATGGGGACGGTATAGAGGACGATAATATTGCGGCGGGAATGTTTATCGGCGAACCGATAAATGCCATTTATGGTTACGTTCAGGATGGAATTATTCAGGAAAGTGATATTGAATACAAAGCGATGGAAGGGGCAGCTACAGAGAATGGTTATCCCAAATACAAGGATATTAATAACGATGGGAAGATTTCCTCGCTTGACAGGCAGATAGTAGGGTATCCCCAGGAAAAATTCAGGTTAAACATGGGAAATACGGTTAGTTATAAAAATTTCGAATTAACGGTTATGTTAGCAGGCGTATTCGGCGGGGGAAAATATTACCTGAAAAGTAATACGGGGGCATACCGGTTGGAAGGTGGACAGTTCACTTATAGGCCTTATTGGAAACCTGACAGACCCTCCAACACCTATCCGGCAGCATATTTTGGGGACGACGGAAAATTTTTGGGCTTGCAATCACGCTCTTTTGTAAGGGTTCAGAATATTTCTCTTTCATATAAATTGAAGCCCGAATGGCTGAAGAGAAACAAACTCAATTCTTTGACCATTTTCTGTACAGCTACTAATCCGCTCATTTTTACCAATTGGGAAGGAGGCGACCCGGAAATTGGCACGCCCATGACATCATCGAATGATTTACCTGTGGCATCAACATACTCATTTGGTATAAATGCCAGTTTTTAAAAATTTAAAAATTATTGAAGATGAAAAATAAAATAGTATTAGGAGGTTTGATGATATCCCTTCTGTTAAGTTGCAATGATAATGAATTTCTCCGGGAGGATCCAAAGACATTTTATACGTTGGATAATGTATTTACAACTCCTGCACAGGTTGAACAGTCAATTGTATCACTCTATTATTATGAACGTTATCTGGAGAATTTCATTGGAGGAAGTATCAGAAATGCAGGACTTTTCTGGAAGGGTGATGGCTCGGATGTTTTGGAGAGAGTTTATAGTAGTATGGGATCTTCAATGGACAATTATGTAGCTTTCAATCCGCAGAATTCAACCATTAGTAGTTTGTGGGATTACTTTTACATGATTATTTCCAAAGCAAATTTAGTTATTTATGCTGCAAATTTGCCTCAGATTTCCTGGTCTTCAGATGCAGAAAAGAAATATGCGATTGCCCAGGGCCGGTTTTTTAAAGCCTGGGCGTATAGTAACCTGGTTGAACTTTGGGGTGGTGTACCTGTCGTTACCGAGTATCTGGATGCGCCCAAATTGGATTTTAAACGCGAAACAGCCGTAGCCACCTATCAATATGCTATCGATGAATTGCTGGCAATTGAAAATGATTTGCCAATTACCGTAGCCGAAGGTGGAAAAATTGTAAAAGGAGTAGCACATCATTTTCTTTGCGAACTTTATTTAGGATTAGGGATCCAGTTGGAGGAAGATGGAAATGCAGCAGAAGCGCAGACTGCTTATGCGAACTCCATCAGTTACGGTAACAAAGTCATTGACGGGGGTGTTTACAGTTTAATGACGTCAAGATTTGGTACCCGTAAAAATGAGTCTGTTGTTACTATTGATGTATATAAAAAAGGTGTTTTCAAAACAAGTGAAAAGGTAGATACCATTCGGCTTATTCCCAACCACTATTGGGATTTGTTCCAGGAAGGAAATCAAAATTATCAGGAAGGAAATAAGGAGTGTATATGGGCAATCCAGGTTGATTATGGCGCATTTACAGCAGAAGACAAACAATCAGTGCTTGCTTATGCCCGCTATTACGGACCGGACATGGCTAGCGGAACAAACAACATACATATAATTAGTATGCTGGAAGAAATTGCCGGTAGAGGTATCGCAACAAATTTGCCAACTTCTTATTGGAGAGATATTATCTGGGAAGGCAAATGGAGGACTGATATAAGAAACTCTGAGAGTGTTATTCGTAGAAGATTTAAGGCGAATGTGCCGACAAGTCCGTATTATTTGCAGGTAGTACCGTGGTCTGTGCTTTATAATTATGAAAGTGCCATATGGCAAAGAAATGTAGGCTACTGTTATCCTGTATCCTGTAAAATAGCGACCGATAAATTTACGGGTGTTGCTGATGGTCAGAACAGGAGTAATTTGTTCCGTGACGATTATATTGTCCGCTTACCTGAAACAATTCTTCTGCGTGCCGAAGCAAAACAACGGAAAGGTGATAAAGCAGGTGCGGCAGCCGATGTTAATCTTCTCAGAAATCGGGCAAATTGCAGTTATTTAGTTACGGCAGCAGACATGGACGACGATTTTAATTTGATCCTTGATGAAAGATGCAGGGAATTAATGTATGAAGAACAGCGTTGGAACACCTTGCTTCGAATGAGGGAAACAATTGCTGTCGATCGCATCAAAAAATACATGATGTGGGATGAGAACAGGGCTACTTTAACACGTACTTTCAATATGCTGCCAATTCCCCAAAGTGTCATTGATGCCAATTATGGGAATAAGATTGAACAGAATCCCGGATGGGATTAGTGTCGTGTCAATCATTAAATGACGCTTTGTCCGGTTAGTCAGTCATGCTGAACTTGTTTTAAATCTTCGGCAAAGCAAGTGTCTTGAACTAGTGCTATGGCAACTTTATTATCACAATAGAGGTTTGTATCAAAAGGTTATAACAAGCAATACTCTTGATACAACCTCTATCTAAAAACTTCTGACAAGATTTCATTAGGATTTATTATTAATTAACTGAATTCAGTTTCATAATGGGAAAAAATACAAAAATATTCCATAAAGAATTATATTTCTTTTGTACCGTATTGTTATTAATTGCCATACAGGCATGCACTTCAAAGAGCCAGAGTATTATCCTTAGTTGCGATGAGGGTAATGATCTTTATAAAACATTAAAAGAAAACCGGATAGCCTGTATCCGGTATGATACACCGACGGAGGCAATACATCATGCAGAGACGGGGGCAGGTGTATTGATCCTGGCTGATGGATATCCGAATCAAACAACGTTGATGGATTCTTCGCTTTTTGAAGAAACGCAAAAAAAAGGACTGAGATTATATATAGAATATCCTTCTTATATTCCCGCTGTAGAGACAGGAATACCTCGTGGAATACAATGGGAAAGGGCTGTTGTATCTTCAGATGCATTTGCTCCTGAACTTGATAAATTAAAAATCCTGGCAATACATGATTGCCGTTTTATTCCCATTAAAGCATCAGATCCAGACATTGTGATGGCGCGCGTAGCCGGGTTTGACAGTGCCGTGTACGGATTACCGGAGGAGACATTTCCTGTTTTGACCAAAATTGGTCAGGTTGATGGTAATGGGGGGATACTTGTGTCAACGACGAAGCTCAGTCAGTTTATTACCGGACGCTATGCTCCGTATCATGCATGGATAGCAGTATGGAAACACATTTTGGAATGGGTTGAACCTGATAAAAAAATAGATGATCTGCAATGGACAGTTGCCGTAAGGCCCACCTATAACGCTGATGAACAATTACCGGAGGATGCTGAGATACAGGCTTTGAAACGAGGAATAGCTTGGTATTTTAATTCCCGGATGATTATCAGTCAGAATATGATGGTAAAATATGACCTTCCGGCAAACGGGCCGGAACCAGCCAAAGCAAATCCCGATCCTTCACAGGACTGGCCTTATGGTCATCGTGTCGGAATAATGCCTGACTTGGATGCTCCGGTGGGAGATGGTTCGCTTGGCGTTTTAGAAGGATTTGATGCTAAAATATTCTATGATGGCACCCAGCCGGTCAGATGGTGGAGGAGAAATGATTGTAACGGAGAAGTCGCAGGTACAATGTCGGTGGCGAGTCTCGTTTTGAAAAATGCTGATTATCTCAGTGTCGGTTCAAAGATAGGGGAGAATCTTTATTTTAAATCTCCGATGTCGCTGGGAGATCGTTTGGATCCGCAACACCCGGCCTATGGATTGGTTGGTTGGCTTGATGTGTCGGAATATTGTGGGCCGGGGACGATGAACGGTTACGAGGTTTACTATAACGACGATAATGCCAGAGCGGCGCTTGGAATAATACTTTCAGCCCCAATCTTAAAAACAGATCAGTATAATGAGAGATTATCAAAAAATCTGTGCGGACTTTTGAGAATAACCAACAGAAAGGGATTTTTACCTCATCGCATTAATCAGTCGGTATTGGAAAAACATGGCTGGCAGCGTTTTCACAATGATACTACGACAATTTTTGATTCTTCAACGCTGCCTTATGTGTGGGCATATTACCTGTGGGCATACAGCCAGACTGGATATGAACCGTTTCTGACACAAGCCCGAAATGGAATAACAACTATAATGAAAACATATCCTGATCATGATATTTGGACAAACGGTTCGCGGGCAAGATGGCTTCTTCCTTTGTCCTGGTTAATAAAAGTAGATGATATTCCAATACATCGTAAATGGTTGAATGATATGGCAAGTGATTTGAATCAGGAACCAGACGGAGCAATCATTGAAGAAATGCCAAAAGTAAGTTGGGGAAATATACCAAAATCCAATGAAGAGTACGGAACTGCTGAAACAACACTATTACAAACCGCCGATAATCGGGTAAGCGACCTTTTGTACACAGCGAATTTTGCATTTATAGGCTTGCATGAGGCGGCAAAAGTGCTAAATGACAATAATTTAAAGGAGATGGAGGATAAATTGGCCGAATTTATATGCCGGGTACAGATTAGGAGTGAAAAACACCCTGAACTGGACGGAGGCTGGTTCCGCGCCTTTGATTTGAGACAATGGGAATACTGGGCTTCTAACGCCGATGTGGGATGGGGGGCCTGGTGCATTGAGAGTGGCTGGTCACAAAGTTGGATAAATACAGTATTGGCATTGCGACAGCTAAATATTTCATTTTGGGACATTATTGCCAATAGTAACATAAAAAATGATTTTGAACGTGTAAGAAAAGAAATGTTGCCGGACGGAGAATAATAAAAGTTTCACAAAAAATAAGTTATGGATTTAAAATTATATGTATGATGAAAAAAATTATTGTATTGACTTTAGTTTTGTCTTTAATCTCCGGTATAGGAGTAATGGGTCAAAAATCAATTGCTAATCCTCTGAAGCTTAATAATGGCCCTCATTTGTTTATCGATGATTATTTGATTGCTGAACAATCATTTCTGAATAGGGTGGTAAACAATCCGGAGAAACTGGAAAAACCGGTTCTTGCCGGAGGGGAAAAACCGGTTCAGGTGTTCCTGCCTTATCTGAGTGTTTTACATGATCCGCAGGCCGGGAAATACCGCTTGTGGACCGGGGCGCTAAAGGAATCAAAGGAGAAGAAGAATTATTGCCACATTGTCTATACTGAATCTTTGGATGGAATCCATTGGGGGCGGCCTGAAATATTAAAAGAACCTCAAAAAGTTCAATTGAATTGTAAAGTGATAGACAGGGGGATTGATTTTAGTGATAAACAAAAGCGATATGTCATGGGCGTTTATTTATTCAAAGGACTCAGGATTTTTACCTCTCCGGATGGGTTCGCCTGGTCTCCGCTCTCCGATGAAACGGTTATTTTGCATAGTCTTGATATCAACTCATTACATTGGGATCCGATAAGGAATCAATATATCGCTATTGTATCCCGCTGGAAAAAAGGATTTGGTGATCCTGCATATCCACTTGTTGATGATACGCGCCGTATCCCTTATGAATCAGTCAGTAATGATCTGGTCAATTGGGAGCCAATGTGGCAAATCTTTTCTCCGAATATGACGCCCATAGAAAAAGGGGAAACACAGTTCTATGGAATGTCCGGAATTATTGCAAGAGGAGACCTGCTGATAGGACTTGTAAAAGTCTTACGCGATGATCTGAATGCAACCTATGGGAAGGATGCCAAAGGGATGGGAGAGTTGGAGAGAAAAGCGGGCGGAATTGGATATACTGTTTTGGCCTGGAGTCACGATGGGCGGACTTGGGAAAGAGATTATGAACCTTTCATTCCCAGAAATTATATGCCCGGCACATTCGATCATGCGATGGCATGGGGAGACGAACAAATCATTGTAGGAGACGAGACATTTATCTATTATGGCGGCTATGAAAGAGGACATAAAGTAAACCGGTTTGAAGAACGGCATATTGGTTTGGCTCGTATGCCAATTGATCGTTACGTAAGCCGTGATGCGGACCTAATAAACATGGGGACACTCATTACTAAACCTCTGATAATAAATGCCGAATCGTTAACTGTCAACGCAAATGTAAAAGAGATGGCAAGGGTCAGAGTACTGGACTCAAAGCATAAACCTTTGCATGATTACGGATGGATCAATTTTTCCGGTGATTCGATAGCTCATAAGATCGCATGGATTAAAAGCTTAAAAAATATTTCGGGAAAACCGGTCTGTCTTGAATTTCAGTTAAAAGAGGCTCAATTATTTGGGTTTAATCTGTATTGATTTTCCTGGTGTCAAGTTAACCAATAACTGACGGTCTATTTATTTCGAGACCTTCCAGGTTTCTAAAACCTGGAAGGTCTGAGCCGACAAAACTAACTTAACACAACACGAGTTATAGCTTACTAAACCAATATAATATACCATTTGTATGATCCATAATTACATAACAGGAAAAGAGCGGGTTCTCAATGCAATGTGCAATAAGCAAACGGACAGGACAAGCGTACATCCGGCAGTCACAGATCCAATTTATGATCGGCTTAGGTTGCTTTGGCAAGCACATGAACGATCAGGTTGTCGAGGCTTTTAAAAATGTGATCACTCTGAACGTCAATTACATCTGGACCCGGTACTGCTGGAGAAAATGTTCGGATAATTCCGGGAAAGGCGAGTTCCATAATTAAAAACAGCAAAAGTCAAGCTATGAAAAATATAATAGAACGAAGGGATTTTTTACGAAACATGGCGTTTTCGGCGGCAGGCCTGCTCTCATCACAAAAACTTCTTTGGGCCGTAGGCGAAGATGCAGATGGAAAGCCGTTTTCTGTAACTGCTTTTCCGTATGGGACACTGGAGCAGTTGGCCGGTAAAAAAATCAAAGATATACTGGAGTTCCACAAAAAGGAACTGAAGGAAGAATACATCCCGTTTTTTGAGAACAAACGCATCGATTGGCAGCATGGCGGATATCTCCATGAATTCAATGAAGACGGTACGCATGTACCGTATAAAGAGATGTATTATCAGGGCCGGGGGCTTTGGGTTCACGGTTACTTGGTGAACAACTTTTCGGTAAGCGATAAATTTAAGAAATCACTGATAAAGAGCCGGGATTTATTAGTGCAAAACGGGTTGGACGAAAATGGCTATTGGGTGTCAAAAATATCGGCTGATGATGGAAAACCTCTGGAGCCGTCCACGAATATCTATGGTGACATTTACATGATTTTAGGGCTGACGCAGACATATCTGGCTACAAAAGACGAACGAGACATTGATTTGGCAATCCAGACCGCATATAAGGTCACCGAGCGAATTGTCAACCCGGCTTATCAACATTTAGCGGGTCACGGCGCTGCCAATATACCCGGAACAAAAAGGTTGGGCACTTGGGTTCATTTTTTATCCGCGATTACGCCGCTTTTAAAAGTCCGTAAGGATGAAGGTGTCGATAGGATTGCGCAAATGTGCGCTCATAATATTCTGAATTATCACTGGCAGCCTGGCTTACGCGTCTATCTGGAATATCTGGATCACCAGTTTAAACCTTTTCCTCCTAATCCGGTACTTAACAACAGATTTATCAGTGCATGGCATTCGGTGCAGGCGGCGTTTGTCGTAATGGATGAAGCACTTCGGCTCGGCCATGCGCCGATGTTTCGTGATGCAATGGAAACAGGGATTTCAACTCTTGAAATCTGCTGGTTAGATAAACGAGGACTGGTCAGTCTCGATAATCCTGAAATGAAACCGTCATCAGAGGGTTCCTTGGTCGAATGGTGGGGCATGTTAGATGATATTCTGGTCTTTTGTCTTCTTGCCTTAGAGCATAATCACGAGACGTTGGCAATCAAGTATTATGACAAGGCTTTTGAACTCGGATACAGTCATCCCGAAAAGTGGAGAAAACCGTCACCTTATCCGGGAGGACAACGCGGCATGTTCCACCATCCGCGGCGATTGTTTTATAGCATAGAAATTCTGGAGCGCATCGTTGCGCATGATGGCAAACCTTCAAACTTTCTTGAAACGGCTGCACGCTAAAAACCTGTTATGAATATTATAAAGGGAGAAAAAAATGAGACCAACTGTCAAAAACGGTAAAATATTTATACTGTTATTTTTGTATATCACCTGTTCCGGCTTAGAAAATACGGCTTTTGCAAAACTTCTTCCGAAAAAGGAATTTCAAGGTAGTATAGATTTCAGGCATCCGGAACCGCTTTACCCTTATTTTTACTTGCACTGTCGGTTTCCAGAAGACAGCTACAACCCCATTACCATTGATTCAATTAAAGTTAATGGAGAACCCATTAAATATTATCGAATACTCAAATCTCTGAAAGAGAAATTTTTAGATGAAGAAGAGATAAGGGCTGTGGAAGCTAATGATCAAATAATACCAACATCCGCAGGATTTAGTGTTGATATTCCCTGTCAATGGGCAAAGGACAAATCAGTTGTTGTGCACATCAATGGAAAATGTCCGGACGGCAAAAACCAGACCCTGACTGTCAGAGGCCAAACAAATAGGGAAAGTTCCGGCATAAAAGGATGGAGGCATTATGCCGCCCTGGTGATTGAAGAAACCGCAGGAATTGAGCGAAAAGCGGAACCTGTAAGGGCGATGCTAGGGTTAATAAAATGCAGGGTTGCCAGCCCTCTAAAGGAATTGAGGGTAGTAACTTTTTCACCCCAAAACCCGGCTTCCAATGCCCTCGGTTATGTGGAAATACCCTGTCAAATACTCGATATCATAGAATGGGATGATCAAAAACTGCTTAAAAATCCCGAAGTCGATGCTAAAACAAAAGAACCTATCAGGCGGTATATGCCGACGACAACTGTTCAATTATCGTTCGTTGCAGATGTTGGAGCGTATGAGAAAAAAGTATTTTTAGTTTGTTACGGCAATCCTGATGCACAAGCTCCGGACTATGAAACCAAACTAAATGTGACGGGCAAAACATTATCGCAAACTGTTACAAATGAACGTTACCGGATTGATCTTTCCGCCAATAGTGGTGCTATCATGACCGTAACGGTAAAAGGAGACTCGGAAATCCTTCTGGAACATAAGCTGGAAACGAATGGAGCCGTGCACTGGAACCCTGGTGTATATGCTCCACCGAACCCTTGGGTTCATGCCAGCGATTGGGAAAATCCCAAGTTTAGCATACAAAGCGGTCCTTTAATTCATAGGGTGTGTCGTTATGATAATCTCCCATTTATTACAACAACATCTGCACAGGTAACTTACTCATTTTTTGCATTTCAACCCTATATGTTGTGCGAAACTGTCATGGAGGTTAAGGAAAATATTTTTGTTCAGGCTCTGCGGAACGGAGAGATCGTTTTTAATCATGCGGTTTTGAACGAATTTGTCTGGAAAGACAAACAGGGAAAGATTCAACATTTAGATTTGAGTCAAACCCGAGAACATCCCATCCACGCATTGGAAATACCTCCTGATACGCCCTGGCTAGCCTTTATTAACCGTGATCAAGGTGTAGGATTTGCGGGAATTTCAATCAATTACACTAATCTGAACCTCTATGGTGAATTGCCATCAGAAGCACAACCCTATTTCTATGTACAGGTCGGTCCCTGGATTTACTGGTCTCGCGGACTGGTCTATCCTTTTGGCCATAAAAATTTCACACGCATGATGCCGGTAAAAGCAGGAAGCGTTTACTCTGAAATAAATGCTTACCTTCCTTTCCGATTTAAAAAAGATGAATATCCATTCGAAGAAATCGAAAAATATCAGAAAATCCTGACGAATCCTTTACTTATTACTGAACATATGCCTTTTGATTCACTCACCCCCCGGCAGTGGATTGAGCCGCTATTGACCGCACCCTTTAATGAAGGTGTAGAGAATGCACAGGATACCGGCCAGATGCCGAAGGTCGAAAAATAATGTGCAGGTGTACATCGTAAGCAAAAACTAAAGGAGGTATCTAATGAGTAAAAAAGTAAAATCGACATGTTTCCGGCTTATTCTGCCAATGGTAATCGCTGCTTTAATGATAATCCCGAGTCGTGCGGAACTCCGGAATGAAACACCGCAGCAATTTGGTCAGCGGATGGTCTGGTGGCGAGAGGTGTGGTTCGGTATGTTCATCCTCTGGGGTCTCTACACAATCCCCGCCGGCGAATGGCCTGGAAAGGTACTGAATATTTTAGGAAGTATCAGGGCACATGACGGTTCTTATGATTCCATTGCAAGCGCTTCCGCGTTAGCTTCAGAAGATGCCAGCGCCATTCCTGAAATGTTGTTGCTTAACCTTCAGCCGGAAGATGTTGTCATTGGTATTACTGCAAGTGGTTTTTCCTATTATGTCCAGTCTGCTTTGTCTTTTGCTAAAGACCGGGCTGCTTTATCTGTATTGATACAGGCTCATTCGCATGACATCCGGTTCCGGTTTTGCAATGATGTAATTCCCTTGTATTCAGGGAATGAAGTAGTAGCTGGATCAACCCGGATGAAAGCGGGAACATCCTCCAAGAAACTTCTTAATTTCCTTTCAACAAGTGTCATGATAAAACTGGGTAAAGTCACAGGATCGTACATGACCGATTTGCAATGCTTAAATAGCAAATTAGTTCAAAGAGCATTAAATATCCTGGAGATTTTATATTCATTAAATGAGGATGATGCTTTCAGAATGTTGAAAGAGAATAATATGAGTTTAAACAAAACAATAAAATGTATTCAGTCAGGGGAATATTTCGATACAAAACATTCATTATCAGATGAAAAAATCTCATAGTTTAAAATTTAGTAAAACTATCGTTTTATATACAACGATCTCTATTGGTTTGTCTCAAAACTTATATGGGCAGGTTGTGTCATACAAAGATGCGGGCCTGCCGGTAGAAACCAGGGCAAACGATTTATTGTCTCGTATGACATTGGCAGAAAAGATTGCACAAATGTCGATGTTTAGTCTGAAAAAGCTGGAAACAGATAAAAACGGATTGGTAACAGGAGAATCATTGGAACAACTTTTTAAAGGGGAGAGCATTGGGTGCCTGGAAAGTCCGCGTATCCGTGTTGAAGATATCGCTAAATTGTCTGAAGCTGCCGATTCTTACCTGAGAACAAAAACAAGGCTTGGGATACCTGCCATTCAAATAGCTGAATGTTTACACGGATACATGGCTTTTGGGGCAACAATCTTTCCACAAGCTATTGCCCAGGGGAGTACTTGGAACCCTGATTTAATTCAAAAAATGGGTGAAACCATTGCTATGGAAGCTAGCTTGTCAGGAGTTGACCAGGCTTTATCCCCTTTATTTGATTTAGCCAGAGACCCCCGATACGGGCGGGTGGAGGAGTGTTTCGGAGAGGACCCTTTCCATGTTGCTGAAATGGGAAAAGCTTTTGTAATCGGGATGCAGGGCGACCCGGGGATTACTAAAAATAATATTCCTGATAACCACTTGATGTGTACAGCCAAACATTTTGCAGGTAGTACGCCGACAGCAGGGATCAACCTGGGTCCGATAGAAGTTGGTCCAAGAAATTTGCGGGATTTATACCTATACCCATTTGAAAAAGCTATAAAAGAAGCAAATATTTATTCTGTTATGCCTTCATACAACGAAATAGACGGGATCCCTTTGCATGCTAACCAATACCTCCTCCGCGATATATTGAAAGAAGAATATAATTTCAAAGGATATGTTTTCTCGGATTATGGTGCGCTCAGGATGTTGGAATCCTTTCACAAAGTTTCAGCAGATAAAGCAGAGACGGTATTACTGGCATTACAAGCGGGGGTTGATCTGGAAGCGCCGCAGGGATATGCTTACCCGGAGTTAGGGGAGTTGGTGGAGGAAGGAAAGGTTGATATTGGACTGATTGATGAAGCGGTAAAACATATACTGACAGTTAAATTTAGGGCAGGCTTATTTGATAAGCCATATATCACCCCCAACAATATTTCTGAACTTGTTCATTCAGAGGAAGCGGTTTCTTTGGCCAGACAGATAACAGAAGAGTCAATTGTTTTACTAAAAAACGAAAATGCTCTTTTACCACTTGATGTCTCCCGTTTAAGATCGGTTGCCGTAATCGGTCCGAACGCCGACAGGGTACAATATGGTGATTATAGTTATACAAAGAGTAAATTGTCGGGTGTTACAATTCTGGAAGGAATAAAGAATTACGCAAATAATAGGTTAAAAATCAATTATGCCGAAGGTTGCAATATTGCGGGTATTGATACAACCGGTTTTAAAGAAGCTGTAAAGATTGCCGGGCAAAGTGATCTTGTTGTATTGGTAATCGGGGGAACCAGTAAAATATTATCCGGTATTGGTTGGGGGGAAAATACAATGGAGGATGACCCGACATGCGGAGAGGGCTATGATCGTGCAGATTTAATCCCTCCCGGAGTTCAGCCTCAATTAATCCGGGCAGTTTATAAAACCGGTAAACCGGTCATTCTGATCATGGTTCATGGTCGTGCCTATGATATTCGTTGGGAAAAGGAACATATCCCGGCAATTCTGGAAGCGTGGTATCCGGGAGAACAAGGAGGAAACGCCGTGGCCGGAATCCTGTTCGGGGATGTGAACCCATCAGGGAAACTTCCCGTGTCATTTCCCCAAAGTGTGGGACATATTCCTGCTTTTTATAATTATAAACCTTCCGGAAGAGGATATTATCACAAGCCGGGAACAACAACAAAGCCCGGACGGGATTATGTTTTCCATTCGACCGATCCATTGTTCCCGTTTGGTTTTGGGTTGAGTTATGCCCAATTTGAATATTCAGATTTAAAAATCGAACAAAAACTACTTAATGGAACAGATACAGTCAGGTTGTCGCTAAAAGTTAGGAATGCAGGCAAAGTAGCCGGGAAAGAAGTAATCCAGCTCTACATCCATGACAAAATCAGTTCGGTAACCACACCGGTTAAAGTATTAAAAGGGTTTACAAAAATTGAGATAAAACCAGGAGATAAGAAAACAGTAAGCTTTGAACTTCCATGCAAGGAACTTGGTCTTTGGAATAAAGACATGAATTATGTGGTTGAACCTGGCGAATTTGAAATAATGGTGGGTAGTTCTTCCGAAGATATATATCTAAGGGATTCGGTCATTGTTAAAAATACAAAGAAGTACCTGTAAATTATGGTATATGAAAATATTAAAACTAGTTACAATAATGCTGATATGTGCTGTTCAAAGTTTTGCACAGGAATCAGCGCCTAACTTTGATGAAACCCTTGTCCCTTTTTATACATTGCCCGATCCCCTGACGTGTATGGATGGGTCGAAAGTGACAACAACGGAAAAATGGACAAATGTGCGCCGCGCCGAAATCTTAAAACTCTTTAGCGATAATGTTTATGGCGTTACACCTGATGGCATACTCCCTGAAGTATCTTATGAGGTCATTTCTGAGGACAGGGTTGCTTTGAATGGCAAAGCTATCAGGAAAGAAGTGCTGGTAAAATTTGATAAGCGCTACCCGGAATTCAATATGTCCATCCTTATCTACCTTCCGGTATGCCATAAAGGGAGTGTCCCGGTTTTTCTGGCTGTCAACACGCTTGGCAACCAGGAAGTGAGTGATGATCAGGGGATAATAGTAACAAAAAAATGGGTAAGGAATAGCGAAAAGTATAAAATAACCAATAACAGCGCTACTGAAGCCTCTCGTGGAGCCAGGAGCTACCGGTGGCCAATAGAAAGTATTATTGAAAGAGGATACGGGATAGCCACATTTTATTGCGGGGATATCGATCGGGATGATAAGGATGATTATTCGCAGGGAATACAAAAATTATTTGCACGGGAAGGACAAACAAAAGCAGATGCTAACGAATGGGCGGCTATAGGGGCATGGGCATGGGGATTAAGCCGTTGTTTGGACTATTTTGAAACAGACAGTGAAATCGACCCTGCGAGAGTGGTCGTGCTAGGGCATTCGAGAACGGGTAAGGCAGCGCTTTGGGCCGGGGCTCAGGATACACGGTTTGCAGTTGTTATTTCGAATGATTCAGGATGCGGGGGCGCTGCAATTTCAAGAAGATGCTTTGGCGAAACCGTCAATCTCATAAATAGTAAGTTTCCCCACTGGTTTTGCGGCAATTTTAAAAAGTTCAATAATAAAGAAGATCAACTCCCTGTTGATCAGCACATGCTAATTGCATTAATCGCACCACGTCCTGTTTATGTTGCAAGTGCTGAAGATGACCGTTGGTCCGACCCCAAAGGCGAATTTTTATCAGCGAAACATGCCGGGCCGGTGTATTCATTATTTGGGTTAAAAGGAGTAGGGGTACAGGATATGCCTAAGGTCAGCCAGCCTGTATTCAACCAAATAGGATATCATATAAGGAAAGGGGGGCATGACATATTACCCTATGATTGGGAATATTTTATGGATTTTACGGATTACCATTTTTATGGAAAAAATAGTAGTATAAGCCAAAAAGTAGGATTATGAAATAGCCATAAGAACTAAAGCTCATACAAACTGAAAATGATTATTTATGGCTATTCCATGCGTTGGTTACTTAATTGAAAAACAAAAGTTGATACGAAAATTGTACGATCAACTTTGAAAAAATAAACACATGAAAAACAATAGAAGAGATTTTATTAAAAAATCTGCTGCAGGTGTAACCGCACTGTATGCAGGCGGAATACTGTCCGGTTTCAGCGCCCGGAGTTACAAACGGATTTCCGGGGCCAGCGAACGGATCAACTTATCGTTTATGGGGGTCAATTCACGGGGAAATGCTTTGGCAAAGAATTTTGCAGGCCAGGATGCCTGCGAGGTGGTCCATGTGTGCGATGTGGATTCGAGGGCTATCGATAAATGCTGCATGAATGTAGAAAAAATAACAGGAAAGCGGCCTGCCGGGTTTGGAGATTTCCGGAAATCGCTGGAAAGCAAAGATGTTGATGCACTGGTTATCGCTGCTCCTGACCACTGGCATGCTCCGGCATCGTTGTTGGCTATGCAGGCCGGGAAACATGTGTATGTTGAAAAACCATGCAGTCACAATCCCTGGGAAGGAGAAATGCTGGTAGAAGCGGTTGCCAAATATGGAAAAGTATTGCAGATGGGCAACCAGCGCCGTTCGTATCCAAATGTGATCAAGGCAATGACTGAGTTGAAATCAGGGATAATAGGACGTGTTTATTTTGGAAGAAGCTGGTACACCAATAACCGGTTGTCAATTGGTACCGGGAAAGAAGTTGCTGTACCGGATTGGCTTGACTGGAATTTATGGCAGGGACCTGCTCCCCGCAAAGCATTCAAAGATAACCTAGTGCATTATAACTGGCACTGGCGCTGGCATTGGGGAACCGGTGAGGCGCTGAACAACGGAACCCACATGGTTGACCTTCTTCGCTGGGGCCTGGGAGTGGATTTCCCAATCCGGGTTAGCTCAAACGGTGGACGGTATCATTTTAAGGATGACTGGGAAACTCCGGATACACAGGTGATCAATATGGATTTCCCGGGAGGCGTCAGCATGACCTGGGAAGGCCGGAGCTGCAACGGACGATACGAAGAGGGGCTGGCTGACGGGGCTATTTTCTATGGCGAAAAGGGAAGCCTCACACTTTGTGAAAATTCATATACCGTTTATAACCTCAATAACGAGGTGACCAGAGAAATCAAGGATGATTATAAATACGACAACCGCGACCGGGTGAACCCGACAGCCGCTTTGGACGTGCTTCATTTCCGGAATTTTTTCGATGGAATTAAAAACGGGGCCAAAACCAATTCAGATATTGATTCGGCCCACAAAAGTGTGTTGCTCATGCAACTGGGAAATATTGCCCAGCGTGTCGGGCATTCACTGGACATTAATCCGGAGAACGGGCATATTCTTCATGATAAAGAAGCAATGAAATACTGGTCGCGAACCTACGAAAAAGGATGGGAAATGAAATTATAGGTGGCACTACGAAAAGAGACCCTGAAAGGGTCAAATATCAATAGCCCGGGGTAATCCCGGTTTTTACCGGGAGCCACCCCGGGTAGGAGAATAAAAAAACACATCGTCCGCGGGAAAACCCGGATCAAAGAACAATCTTTCTTTCGGACGAAACAAGGAAACCGTTATGAAACAAGGATGTTATAATGAAATCCTAGAGATTTGGAGCTTTTGTGGCTATTCCATCATATACCACGAAAACTCAAAGGAACTCAAAAGAGACCCTGAAAGGGTCAAATATCAATAGCCCGGGGTAATCCCGGTTTTTACCGGGAGCCACCCCGGGTAGGAGAAAAAAATACACCGTCCGCGGGAAAACCCGGATCAAAGGGCAATCTTTCTTTCGGACGAAACAGGGAAACCGTTATGAACCGAGGATGTTATAATGAAATCCTGGAGATTTAGAGCTTTTGTGGCTATTCCATCATATACCACGAAAACTCAAAGGAACTCAAAGAGACCCTGAAAAGGTCAAATATCAATAGCCCGGGGTAATCCCGGTTTTTACCGGGAGCCACCCCGGGTAGAATAAAAAAAATACACCGTCCGCGGGAAAACCTGGATCAAAGAACAATCTTTCTTTCGGACGCAACAGGGATACCGTTATGAAACAAACATGTTATTGAATAAGATTTAAAGGAGGCACTACAAAAAGAGACCCTGAAAGGGTCAAATATCAATAGCCCGGGGTAAGTAATTCCGGTTTTTACCGGGAGCCACCCCGGGTAGAATAAAAAAAACACATCGTCCGCGGGGAAACCTGGATCAAAGAACAATCTTTCTTTCGGACGCAACAGGGAAACCGTTATGAAACGGGCATGTTATAGAATAAAATTAATCTTAAACTATGGAAACACGACGATCATTTATAAAAACACTTGGAGCCGGAACCGCCCTCACAACCCTGGGCTTCTCTTCCGTGAAAGCATCCGTTTTTCAAAACCCGGAAAAACCCATCCGCATTGGGATTATCGGGGCTGAAAATTCGCATACCATCAAATTTGGACAACTTTTCAATATCGATAAAAAATTCCCGGGAGTGGAAGTGAAATATGTATGGGGAGAAACGGATGAGTTTGCAAAAAATGCGGCATTAAAAGGACAAATCCCCAATATAGTCAAAGATCCGCTTGAAATGCTCGGGAAAATAGATGCCCTGATTGTTGACCACCGGCACCCGCAGTACCATTTAAAAGCGGCCACACCATTTTTAAAAGCAGGAATACCGACATTTATCGACAAACCTTTTTGTTACCGGGTTGAAGAAGGGAAGGAGTTTCTGGCTATGGCCCGATCGGTTGGAACGCCGGTCACTTCATACAGTTCAGAAGCGCATACCGAAACTACATTTGATATAAAAAAGCAGGTAGAAACGATGGGAGAGATCAGCCATGTTGTATTCAGCGGCCCGGTTGATCTGGATTCGCCATACGGCGGGGTATTCTTTTACGGGGTGCACCTGGTACAACCATTGATGTATATTTTTGGCGACGATATCAGGAAAGTCCGTATTACGCGCAGCGGTAAAAATGCCACAGGCAGTATGGTTTGGGGGAACGGTATGCTGGCGACGATGATCTTTAAAAACCTTTCATATAGCTGGGGTCGATATGTTGAAACCAAAGAAGGTACAATTGAACTGAAATCGAGGGTAGAGGAAAGCAATCCTGCAAAGAATTATACCGACATGGTGGAGATGTTCCGGACGGGAAAAGAACCCCGGAGCCACGAAAGCATCCTGAAGTGCGTGGCCGTGCTTGAAGCGTTGGAACAATCGGCAATCCATGAGAATTGGGTGGAAGTAAAAATATAAGGCAGAGCAATGAAGAAAATTTTAAATTATCTGATCTTCTTCCTTTTTTCTCTGATTACAACCGCGGAAGAAAGGGATACAATTGTCGTCGAAGGTCTTTTGTACAGTGACAGCCAGCCTGTTTCCATTCAAATTATCAATGGAAAGATTTCTGGAATCCGGCATCTTCCGGCAGGGGCAAATGTTCCGCAGGTTTACATAGCATCCGGGTTGATTGATCTTCAGGTGAACGGCTACATGGGTATTGATTTTTGTGATCCGGCATTAACTGCTGAAGATGTTCGAAAAGTGGTAAAAGCATTATGGAAAGAAGGAGTTACTACATTTTTTCCAACGCTCACAACCAATGCCGATGATCTTCTGAAAAGAAATTTCGGTGTTTTGGCAGAAGCATCGAATGATCCTGAAATGAAGCAATCGATACCCGGCTTTCATCTCGAAGGGCCCTATATTTCTCCGGTTCTGGGGTATCGTGGCGACCATCCTGAAAAACACATCCGCAAGCCCGACCGACAGGAATTTGAAAAATATCAGCAGGCCGCCCGGGGCGCGATCAAACTGGTTACTGTTGCACCTGAAATTGAAGGGGCCATCCCTTTTATCAGCCGTTGCGTCGAAAGTGGAGTCTTTGTAGCTCTTGGCCATCACAATGCTTCGGCTGAAGTTATCAAAGAAGCCGTTGATGCAGGTGCTTCCATGTCAACCCATTTGGGAAACGGGTGTGCCAATGAAATCAACCGGCACCACAATCCAATCTGGCCGCAACTGGCCGACGATCGGCTGATGCCTTCCATTATCGTCGATGGATATCATCTTACCCAGGAAGAGGTGCAGGTTTTTTATAAAGTAAAAGGTGTTGATCGTATTGTTCTGGTTTCGGATATAGTTGATCTGGCAGGACTGCCTCCCGGCGAATATAAAAAGGGAGACGCAACCCTTCTGCTTACACCTGAAGTTGTCAAATATCCGGCAGAAAATGAAATGAATGGAATGACTGCTATAAAACGAATGAATTGAAACGCCCATGACAAAGAATTTTGACATGCGGGAGGATGATTTTCGAAAGTTTTCTTTGGGTCTTGGCGTCTTTGCGTGCAAAAATGAAACAACAAATTTGCTTAGGCCAAAAGTCCCCCGGTTTGGGGGATTAGGGGGTAATCGAAAAGCCAATAAACCATATCATTGATATATAGCATCTTTTATATCGGGTTATGAATGGACAATACATTAGATTTTGAAAAAGGGAGAATGTATAGTGTTTAACTTATTAAAAACCAAAAATCATGGCAAAAGTTGGAAACAACATCGTTACGACAGGCCTCAGCGGGAAGCTGGGAGACCTGATCGTGTTCCGCAATCGTGGCGGAAAAACCATTGTATCGAAAACTCCCCGTAAGAAGGAGCAGGAACCAAGTGAAGCGCAGGAGCAACATCAATTACGTTTTCAGGAAGCAATTTTGTATGGAAAAACCTCTATTGCTGACCCACGGCGAAAAGCAGTTTACAATGCTTCCGCAGAGGAAGGTAAGTCTGCATTTAATGTGGCTGTGGCCGATTGTCTGAATGCACCGCAGATCAGGGAAATTGATTTGAGTCACTACACCGGCCAGCCCGACAGTTATATTCGGGTACATGCAACCGATGATTTTCAGGTAGTGGAAGTTACCGTGACCATCCTCAATGCCGACGGATCGGAAGTAGAAAGCGGCTACGCAACAACCGAACCCGGCACTGGCTGGTGGCGTTACACCGCAACAGCCCTAAACGAATCGCTGGATGGCGATAAAATTATCATCCGTGCATCCGACTTGCCCGGTAACCTTACTCAAAAAGATCAGCAGTTTTAAGCCTTAAACAATCAGGAAGAGGGGCATATTTCCCCCTCTTCCTGGAAAAGTTGGTCGAAGAACGACCTGACAGCGTTTTCAAAACCTGTCAGTGTCTTTTCGTATAAGTTGAACTAAGACCTAAACGTAGGATAAGTAAGGGTGGAGTATAGGTGAAGCGAACCTAAGAAAGAAAAATGCAATGACAAAAATTAATCACAATGCGCTGATCACACTTCTTTCAGGGAAGATCAGTAATCTGGTTTTCCGCAGGCGGGGAAACAAGACAACGGCCTATATTTTATCACCTCGCAAAACACCATTGAGCGAGAAACAAAAAACAGCCCAGCAACAATTTTCAGAAGCAGTAGCTATGGCAAAACAGGCATTGCAAAAAGAATCTGAACGGCAGAAGTTTGAAAAACTCGCAAAAAAACTAAAGAAAGCAAGCGCGTATGGCGCAGCAATTTCGTATTATTACAAACAAATTCGTACCGGAGAATCAATCAATTGAACACAATCTTTCATGACATCAAAAATTAAATCTTTTTATCCCTGGGTGGTAGTTGCCCTTTTGTGGGGCGTTGCCCTGTTGAATTATATGGACAGGCAAATGCTTTCAACAATGAAAGTGGCTATGATGGGCGACATCCGTGAACTTGAAACTGCCGAAAACTTCGGACGGTTAATGGCTGTTTTTCTTTGGATCTATGGATTTGCAAGTCCCTTTGCCGGACTAATTGCCGACCGGATAAACCGCAAATGGTTGATCGTCGGAAGTCTGGCCGTTTGGTCGGGAGTAACATTGGCAATGGGCTATGCGCAAACCTTCGATCAGTTATATGTTTTGAGGGCATTAATGGGGATTAGCGAAGCGCTTTATATTCCTGCGGGACTTGCACTGATTGCCGATTATCACAAGGGGACTACCCGGTCACTGGCCATCGGGATTCACATAACCGGACTTTATATGGGACAAGCTTTAGGAGGATTTGGTGCAACAGTGGCTCATATATGGTCATGGCAGCAAACATTTCATACGTTTGGATTGGCCGGAATTTTATACAGTATTATTCTGATTTTATTTCTGAAAGAGAAAAGAGATACGGTAATGAAGTCCGGCGAAAAAACAGGGAGCAGCGGACTACGTTCAGTAAAGCATAGTCTGGGAATGCTTTTGGGTACCCTCAGTTTCTGGGTTATCCTGTATTATTTTGCAGCTCCAAGCTTTCCCGGATGGGCTGTAAAAAACTGGATTCCTACACTCTTTGCCGAAAGCCTTCATATTGATATGTCTTTTTCAGGTCCATTGTCTACCATAACTATTGCAGCATCTTCTTTCGTTGGGGTAATTTTTGGTGGGATACTGTCCGACAGATGGATAACCCGTAACCTTCGCGGACGAATTTACACCGGGGCGATTGGATTGGGACTAACTATTCCGGCTATTTTCATGATTGGATTGGGACAAGGGTTTATTGCTGTTATCATGGGGGCAATCATGTTTGGAATCGGTTTCGGGATGTTTGATGCCAATAACATGCCAATCCTTTGTCAGTTTGTTTCCTCCCGTCATCGGGCAGCAGGTTATGGATTAATGAATATGATCGGGGTATTTGGCGGGGCGATGATTACCAATTTTCTCGGAAAATCAACGGATTCAGGAAATTTGGGACGCGATATGGCCATGCTGTCCATTCCCGTTGCAATAGCTATTGTTTTGCAACTAACCATGCTTAAGCCTAAAGTTGCTGATAAACAGGAGGATTGATCTTTTTCGTGCAGTAATAAAAAAGGAATAGCATAATCTTGTTTTGGTTGTTTGTCTCTGAAATTTTAATCCGTAGTTTTGGGTAGCACAAAAGAACCAACGATGACCAAAAAAAGCCAATTCGAAAAACTGAGCAGCGGTGATGTCACCGGTCCGGTGTTGTTCCGTCCAATATTGATGCACTTTGCAGCGCGTTTTCACGGGAATACCTACGGCGAATTTGCATCCGATCACAAGGTTCTGGTTCAGTCGAACATCCGTTGCATGGACTATTTTGAAACCGATATGGTCGGGTTGATTTCCGATCCGTATCGCGAAACTTCAGCGTTTGGAGCAAAAGTTAGTTTTCCTGCCGAACAGGTTCCCCGTTGCGAACAACTGCTGATTCAGAATATCGACGATGTCAAAAACCTGAAGCGACCGGATGTTTATAAATGCGATCGAACTTTGGACCGGATACTCGGGGCCGAATTATTTCAGAAAGAATTGAAGGGAGAAGTGCCGGTTATCGGCTGGATCGAAGGCCCGCTGGCAGAAGCATGCGACTTGACCGGAATCAGCAATATGCTGATGCAGTTGATGCTAGATCCTGATTTTTCGAATTTTTTGCTTGATAAATGTGTGCAAACGGCCAAAGATTTTGCAAAAGCCCAAATAGAAGCAGGTTGTGATATTGTCGGAATGGGCGACGCCATTTGCTCGCAGATTGACCGGATGACTTATGACTTGTTTATCAAAGAGCGGCACCGCGAGATAATCAGTTTCATTCACGGGCTGGGCGCCAAAGTAAAACTGCACATTTGCGGGGATATTACGCATCTGTTGCCTTCGCTGAAAGACCTGAACCTGGATATTCTGGATATTGATTATATGGTAAGCATGGAAGACGCTTTTCGTATCGTTGGACCGGATGTGATTCGCTGCGGTAATCTGAATCCGGTTGTTATTCAGAACAGCACTACATTCGAAGTGGAACAACTTTGCCGGAAATTGCTGGAGGCGGAAAAAGGAAGGAAATTCATTTTATCTGCCGGTTGTGAAATTACGGTTTCTACTCCGCACGAAAACCTGAAGGCAATGAGAATCGCCTCGAAGTAACGGGTTGCCTGAAATTTTCCGCATACCTGCTATTTTATCAGTTGTCGATTGATCGGGTTTTTCTGTAAATCGGTTGGTTGTTTTCTTTTTCATTTTTGTATATTGCCGCTTTATTTTTCACGAATGATTAAAAATGTAGTTTTAATAGGAGCCGGAAATCTTGCGACCCAATTGGGGCTGGCTTTGTACGACAGCGGCATGAATATCGTTCAGGTTTACAGCCGTACAACCGAATCGGCAAGAGCTTTGGCCGGTAAGATAAATGCTTCATTTACAACCGACCTTTCAGCTATAAAAGAGCATTGCGATTTGTATATTGTGGCAGTGAAGGATGATGCCGTGGCCGAGGTTGCCGGGCAGGTAAATTTCGGAAATAGTTTGGTGGCGCATACTGCGGGAAGTCTTCCAATGGAAATCCTTTCGGAATACACTGAAAATTATGGCGTTTTTTACCCGTTTCAGACTTTTTCGAAGAACAAAAAGGTAGATTTTAGCAATGTGCCGGTTTGTTTGGAAGCTAATACTCCTGAAAATTTTAAAAATCTGGAAGGGGTAGCCCGGAAAGTTTCATACAAAATTACCCGCCTTGATTCGGAACAGCGGTTTTTCCTTCATGTGGCGGCTGTTCTTAGCTGCAATTTTGTGAACCATCTGTACGCATTGAGCAAGAATCTGCTGAGTGAACACAATATGGGATTTGAATTACTCTATCCGTTGATTCAGGAGACAACCGAGAAGGCAATGAAGATGAACCCTGTTGATGTGCAAACCGGCCCGTCGGCCCGAGATGATCAGGAGATCATCCGGAAACATTTGGAATTGCTGAACGATAAACCTGAACTTCAGAAAATCTATCAGCTTCTTTCCGAAAGTATTTATCAATTACACCATTCATAAATATGGCTTTTTTAAAAGAAGAATTTAAACAGATAAAGGCATTTATTTTCGATGTCGACGGGGTTTTGTCGGCTGATATATCGCATTTGAACGAAGATGGTGATCCCATCCGGACTACCAATATGAAAGACGGATATGCCATCCGGAATGCGATGAATAATGGGTATGAAGTTGCGATTATCACGGGGGGAACTATCGAACGGGTAAAGCTTCGGTATGAAAAACTGGGGGTGAAGCATATTTACATGGGATCATTCAATAAGCTGGAAAGCCTTGTCGATTTCCTGGCGAAAACAGGGGTCAGCAAAAGCGAAATAGTGTATATGGGCGATGATATTATTGACTATTTGATAATGAAAGAAGTAGGAATGCCCACATGTCCGAAGGATGCAGTTCACGAAATCAGGGAAATCTCAAAATACATCTCCGACAAAAAAGGTGGCGAGGGGTGTGTTCGCGATATAGTTGAACAGGTGATGCGGGCACAGGGTAACTGGATAAATGAAAACGCTTTTTACTGGAAGACCTCATGATACCACTCGAAAACCTCGGGAAATACAAGATTATTCTGGCATCAAAATCTCCGCGCAGGCAGCAGCTTTTATCTGATTTGGGATTGACGTTTGAAACGATGGTAACAGATACCGATGAATCGTTTCCCGATGATATGCCGGTGGAAAATGTCGCCGCTTTTCTGGCCGAAAAAAAGGCAGATGCTTTTACAGGAAAAATGAAGGATAACCAGTTGATCATTACTGCCGATACCATTGTTGCCCTGGGCGATGAGGTACTGAATAAACCGGGAGATGCTGCTCATGCCCATGAAATGCTGCGGGCTCTTTCAGGAAAAAAACATGAAGTGATAACCGGGGTTTGTTTGCTGTCAAAAATGAAGAAGGTGGTTTTCAGCGCTAAAACCAGTGTGTGGTTTAAAGAACTGGCCGAAGAAGAGATCAATTTTTACATCGAAAATTACAAACCGTTCGATAAAGCGGGGGCTTACGGCATTCAGGAATGGATTGGTTATGTGGGGATTTACCGGATTGATGGTTCGTATTTCAATGTGATGGGTCTGCCAGTGCAGCAATTGTACACTCATTTATCAACTTTTTAAAGCGCAGAGGGATGAGGATTTTAAAAAACTTGTTTGTTGCGCTGCTGCTTTTGGTTTCTTTTCAAAGCCTGTCTGCCCGCGAAAAAGATACTATTCCTTCCATTTTTAAAGATGATTTGCTTTTTACAGAAGTTAACCCGGTGCACCCCTTTGGAATTTTTACCCTCGATCATCCTTTTTATATTGGTACTTTTAACAAAAAGGGCAGCAAATTTACAGTGGGTTATTCTATGGGAAATAACTGGCATCCGCAATCCACTGTTTATTATCCGGAATATTTAAATACCCGGCAACGAATAGAGGTGAACAGTTTGTATATGACCCAGCGTCCGTATTATTTTTTTCTGAATCAGATTCCGGTAGAATACAAAACATTTTCGTCGGACGGGGTGCTGCAAAACCTCAGTTTTACATATCTGTGGCAATTGGGTAAAAAAGGTTCTTTTATTTTCAAACTGAATACGCATTTGCTGTCGGGTGGAACTGCGGCCATCCATCATCTTGCCAGCGACGATTTTATCGAATGGTTCCACGACCGGGTCGGGCTACACGATAATTTCGGACGTTACCAGTATATTTTCGACAGGGCACACATCGCATTTAAAGATGAAAACAACGAATCAATCCGGATTGATGAAGGAGATACATTTTTGGGGACGCTTGACCTGCATTATTATCGCCCGTTATGGCGAACAGTGAACCCGGCATCGTATCATACGTTTCAGCTTGGCGCTCATATCGCTTTGCCTCTGAATAAATACTATCAAAAAGTTGCAGGAGGTATTTCCGGGGCTTTTCTGTACCGAAAAAAGTTTTCACCTGGTTTTTATGCCGACTTAGGGGTTGATTTTCAGATAACTCATCATTCGCTGGTCAGCCTGAAAGAAACGGTGAATATAATCGACCATGATTTCAGAAGCTCGGCCAAATCGTATCTGTCGTTTAATTTTGTGTCGAAGAAAGACCGTGTGTTTTATTTTGGGGTGATGAACAATTATCAGGATTCTTTTCTGGATGGGTATATTTTCAGCCATTCTCAGGATAAGTACGATGATCTGGGCGTGGCTTTTCTTCAGCCGGGTGAAGTATGGGAAGGTTTTGAAGTAAAGGAACAGTTCAAACATGCCAAGCTTACAGCGGCATCCATGTATTTCTTTTCTGTGAAATCTTACATTTTTATGGGTTTTAAAGCAGCAAAAGGCGATTTCTCATTCAATGTGGGCGAAGATTATTTTTCGGTAAATAACGCCCCCGATATTCAATACGGTTTCCAGTACACCCGGACGTTTGGGAAATGAATGAAGGATTGAATGATTGATTGAATTGTGATACACGATTCAAGTCATTTATATAAGGTATTCTTCGTGAATACTTTGTGCTTTTTGCCCCGGAATTTCGGGGTTGTGGCAGGAAAAAAAATTAGCCACAAAATCTCTAATTCTCAAAAGATTCACAAAAAGCATCTCTTATCAGGTCAGACAAGTAGCCGAATCTGATTGCTTAAAACTTCGGCAGATTGGACTCCAACGCCATTCCAGCGAACTTCTCCGTTTTGAAAGATCAGTACAGCAGGTATATTTTGAATCTGGTATCTTGATACGATGGCAGGATGGCGGTCAACATTTACTTTTATAATGCGGATATTCTCTTTAAACCGGTCTTTAACTTCTTTCAGAATAGGTGGCATCAGCTTGCAGGGACGGCACCAGTCAGCATAAAAATCGACCAATACCGGTTTATCCGAGTTGATTATATTTTTAAAACGTTCATGCATCGTTCGTTCGCTTTTTAATAAAATCCAGAATGATGTCGCCTGCCAGATAGCCCAGCGCTGCTCCCCACAGAACAGTATAATACCAGACTGATTTTATCAGGCATGTTCCGCTTGTACAGCCCACAAAACGCCAGTACAAAAAACCACCGATCGCTCCTGCCAGGGTAAAAGCTATTTTAGGCCACCACTTTTTCATCTTTTCCATTCTATCCGGATTTTAAAATAGAACAGTCTCCCGGTTAAAATAGTTTCTTCCGGTTTATTCGATTAATGTGATCGGCAATAGATTATTTTGATAGTGAAGGCCTGAAAAAGAAAAAGCCGGAGGATTGACCGGCTTGTTACTCTGAGCGGGAGACGGGATTCAAACCCGCGACCCTTAGCTTGGAAGGCTAATGCTCTATCGACTGAGCTACTCCCGCTTTTCGATTTATGACTTTCGATTTTTTATTGATGATTTTCAATCATTAATAATCATTCATCAATCGTAAATTTCCAGGTGGGGAGAGCAGGATTCGAACCTACGAAGGCATACGCCAGCAGATTTACAGTCTGCCCCAGTTGGCCACTTTGGTATCTCCCCAATATTTCAAATTCAAAAATCCAGTAAGTCAAATTCCAAATCCAGCAATTTCACTCCATCATTTTGGAATTTGGGATTTGAAATATGGGATTTCCTTTTTTTGAGCTGAATCTCACCCCGATTACTTCGGGGGAACTGAAACCCCGCTTTTCTTTTTTTTGAGCCGAATCTCAGATTCGAACTGAGGACCCCGAGATTACAAATCACGTGCTCTGGCCAACTGAGCTAATTCGGCAATTTATTTTGTAAAAAAGAACTCATAAAAGTGGGTAAGCCCCCTGTGTCGCACCGCTCAACCGCCTACCCTTGCTGCCTTCCGACCCTGGGGGAATTCAGCAGGAGCTGGTCGCACAGGACTTACCCGGCGACAAAAGTATACATTTTTGCTTTCCTTCCAAATTTAAAATGCTTCGCCCGATAATTTTTTCATGGCATCGGAAACTAAATTATTAGCGATCAAGAAAATATTTCTGTAACTTTTCTGAAATTTTTTTATAAATGATGATTATTTCATCCGAAACAAGGCAGACCTAAATTTTTAAAATATATTTGTCAAACTCATCCAAAAAAAATTATCATGGAACAAAACAACGTATCACCTTTGAAAACGGCCTTAACGTATGGAATTTATATGGCCATCATCAGTATTGTAATCTCTCTGATTATATGGGCGACTAGTCTCATGGAATCGCTCGGATTGATGGGAGCAACGATTATCGGATTAGTTAACCTGGCTATTACCGTAGTTCTGCTGGTTATTTTCACAAAACTTTACCGGGACAATCTACTGGGAGGGACAATAACTTTCGGGAAAGCATTTTCCTTTGGCGTTCTGGTTGTTGTTTGCAGTTCGCTGATTACCGGCTTATTCAGTTATATTCTTCATAAATACATTGATCCCGGCTATATGGGACGCATTATGACCATGATGCAGGAAAAAATGTACCAGATGTTTGCCAATAAGGGAATGTCGGAAGAACAGATTGATGCTGCCATGCGTGCATTCGAAGAAAAAGGAATTCCATCGCCGCTTGAATCTGTCAAATCAGCCTTGCTGGGCGGATTGATTGGCGGTGCGATCATGTCGCTGATCAGTGCGGCAATCGTGAAAAAGAATACACAAAAAGAAGATGCTTTTGAAGAAGCAATGGAAGAAATAAAAACTGAAGAATAACAGATAGAGTTGCGAGTTACAGGTTCCGGTTTTTAGGGACTGTTGTCTCACTACTAACGACTTACTACTAACTACTTTTTATTAAATCAATCACCTAGCATGGATATTTCCGTAGTTGTGCCCCTTTATAACGAAGAAGAATCGCTTCCTGAACTGGCTTCATGGATTTCAAAAGTAATGGATGAAAACAACTTCAGCTATGAAGTCATTTTTGTTGACGACGGAAGCAACGACCGTTCGTGGCAGGTTGTCGAAGAGATACACCAGGCGAACGGGAACTTCAAAGGCATAAAATTCAGGCGCAACTACGGAAAATCGGCAGGTTTGTATTGTGGTTTTGCCAAAGCGCAAGGCAATGTGGTAATAACGATGGATGCCGATTTGCAGGACAGTCCCGATGAAATTCCGGAATTGTATCGTATGATCACGGAAGAGAATTACGATTTGGTTTCGGGCTGGAAGAAAAAGCGGCACGATCCTTTCTTCAGCAAAAACCTGCCCAGCAAATTTTACAATTGGACAGCCCGCCGCATGTCGGGCATCAAACTGCACGACTTTAACTGCGGGTTGAAAGCTTATCGGAAGCAAGTTGTCAAAAGCATTGAAGTATATGGCGAAATGCACCGTTACATCCCGGTGCTTGCCAAATGGGCCGGTTTTAAGCGCATCGGCGAAAAAGTAGTCCGGCATCAGGAACGCAAATACGGAAACACCAAGTTTGGTATCGAACGTTTTATCCGCGGTCCGCTTGACCTGCTTTCCGTTATTTTTATCTCGAAATTTGGCAAACGGCCAATGCACGTCTTCGGTTTGCTCGGCACACTCATGTTTTTCGTTGGCATTGCTTCTGCTCTTTGGCTGGGCGGACAGAAATTATACTACACATGGCATAATATTGCTTTGCAGCGTGTTACACAAAGCGCCTATTTTTACTTGTCCCTTACAGCAATGATAATCGGTACACAACTTTTTCTTGCGGGTTTCCTGGGTGAAATGATTTCCAGAAGTTCAGCAGAACGTAATTCGTATCAAATTGAAACGGAAACGGAAAAATGATGTCCTGATAATTTTATTTTTTTCTGAAAATAACAAACACTGTAATCATTCATACTCAAAGCCTGGTTCTATATCATGATATATACGAAAGTAAGTTTTATAATTACTCCCGATAACGAAATTAACCGGGAAATACTGGTGGCCGTTTTATCTCAAACTGAGTTTGAAAGTTTTGACGAAACCGATGAATCGGTGGAAGCATTTTGGCCCGGCGAAAATTTTACTCCGGAAGCCGTTATCCCGCTTATTCAGGATTTGAATTTTGACGTTGAAATGAAGGATGAAATTATTCCCGACCAGAATTGGAACGAAGTATGGGAGAAAAATTACTTCAAACCTTTGCTGATTGCTGAAAAGTGCCTGGTACGGGCGCCGTTTCATACCGAATATCCCGAAGCCGAATACGAAATCATTATTGAGCCCAACATGGCTTTTGGAACCGGTAACCACGAAACGACCTCGCTGATGGCTGAAGAAATACTGAAACTTGACGTGTCGGGCAAAACGGTGCTGGATATGGGCTGCGGCACCGGTATTCTGGCCATTCTTGCCTCCATGCGGGGGGCTGAAAAGGTTACTGCCATCGATATCGACCATTGGGCATTCGAGGGTACAGTCGAGAATGCGCGGGTCAATAAAATTGCCAACATCGAGGCTGCTCTTGGCGATGCCTCCCTGCTTGTCGATCAGCAATTCGATATCATTTTTGCAAACATCCAGAAAAATATCGTTATGCGCGACCTGCCCGTTTACAATAACGTTTTGAAACCCGGTGGACAAATCCTTTTAAGCGGGTTCTACAAGAATGATGTTCCGGATGTACGTAATGTTGCTGAAGGATTGAAACTTAAACAGATCGGACTTCAGGAGAAAAATAACTGGGTGGTAAATAGTTACCAAAAAGCAGCAGACTAAGTTCATGTGTGGCAATATCATCATGTTTAGTGTCTTTTGAGGAGTTTCGAACGTATTCCGGGATCCTGTTTGGAGTTTGAAATCGACATAAAAAATAGCCCAAGAACTACGATTTAATACTTATTTTTTAATTTTTTATTGAATCCCTATTGACATTGATTTGAATATCGAGTAAATTTGTTACTCAATTTCCATTAGGAATTATTGCCTGATGCTTTATGCGCCAGGCAATGCTTTTGAAGCAAAAGCTCATCACCCCCCCTGTGACTGAGGAGGCGAAGCTGTAATAAGCAAATTTTCAGACACATAAAATCAGAGAGTTTAAAAGTTATTTCTACCCGGTCTTTAGCCAATACATGGCATTTATTTAAAGGATATAAATAATCCATAAAATCATCGAATGCTCGACACATTAATTACATCGAAGACACGGATCAAACTTTTGCTGAAATTTTTCTTAAACAGTAAAACCCAATCCTATCTGCGAAACCTCGAAAATGAGTTCGGGGAATCGTCCAATGCCATCCGGGTGGAGCTGAACCGCTTTGAAGATGCAGGGCTTTTGACTTCTTCACTGAGTGGAAACAAAAAAATGTACATGGCAAATACGAAACATCCATTGTACAACGACATTCATAATATCATTCTGAAATTTGTCGGGTTCGATCAGATACTTGATAAAGTAACTTCGCAGGTTGGCGATTTAAAAGCTGCATATATTACCGGTAAATTTGCCATTGGACTTGATTCACAGGTTATTGACCTTATTTTAGTTGGCGATAAACTGGACCGGAATTATATTGTGACTCTGGTTGAAAAAGCAGAAAAACTGACGATGCGTAAAATACGGTTTCTGATTTTAACCATGGAAGAGGCTTTTGTACATTTTAAAGATATTCCCCACTTACTGATCTGGAAAAAGGACGATGTCGGGGATACAAATAATGTCAATTGAAAACTTGAAGAAAAGTATTCTGATAACCGATAATTCAACAGAACTGAAACGAAGTAACACGAATTGAGACAGCCCTTTTTTATTACTGAATGAGTATCGAAGGATATATTGTAATTGCCATCATTGTGTTGATGATTGTTGCGCTGATCTGGGAAGTTATGAGACCGGGTCTGATCTTTTTTTCAGCAGTTACTATTTTGATGGCCATAGGAATTATCACCACGGACGAAAGTCTGGCTGGTTTTTCCAATAAAGGGATGATAACAGTTGCTGTTTTGTTTATTGTAAGCGAAGGCGTCCGGCAGTCGGGAGCGCTGAATAAGCTGGCTCAGGCATTTTTGCCCAAACGTAGGGGCAATGTCCGTTCATTATTTCTGAGGGTGATGTTCCCGATTTCAGCCTTGTCTGCTTTTCTGAACAATACTCCGATTGTTGTAATTTTCGGTCCAATGATTAAGCAATGGGCCGAAAAGATGAATCTTTCGTCCCAAAAGTTTTTGATCCCTCTTTCCTATGCAACCATTTTGGGTGGTGTTTGTACACTGATCGGCACTTCTACTAACCTGGTAGTACATGGTTTGATGCTGGAAAACGGGGTGCCGGGACTTTCGATGTTCGAATTGGGACAAGTTGGGATTCCCCTTTGTATTGGCGGCTTTATTTACATGTCATACGTTGGCGTTCATTTACTTCCGGGTAAAAAAGATTTTATCAGGCAGCCCCGTTCCGACCAAAAAGATTATTATTACGACTTAATCGTCCCTGCAGGAAGTTCACTCATTGGGTTGATTATTAAAAACGGACGTCTGCGGGAACTCAAAGGATTGGATATTATTTCGGTTGAACGCGACAATGAAGTTCTTCAGTCTAAAAGTCATGGAATTGAAATATGCGAAGGCGATAAACTTCTGGTTGCAGGAAAATCGGATAGCCTTGTGTATATTTTAGGACTTAATTCTGTTACCTTAAAGGGCCTGGATCTTGTAAAGGAACAACTTCCGGCCAGCGACCTCAAACAAATTGAAGCAGTACTGGCCCCACGTTTTCCCGGAATAGGAAAAACCATCGTAGAATACAACTTTTTCGACCATTATCAGGCAGCCATTATTGCTGTACACCGGAATGGGGAACGAATAACGTCCAATATCAGTAATCTGAAACTGAAAGAAGGTGACAACCTGATCTTGTTGTCAACTGATAAATTTATTGCCAACTGGAGCGATTCCAAAATATTTTACCTCGTTTCATCGCTGGGTGACCACGAAGTGAAAACGAAAAAATGGCGACGCTGGCTGGCTATTATAATCCTGATTCTGATGATTGCCGGGGCAACATTCGGTCAATATTTGCCACGTCTGCAAGGCAATGAACTCGATATGTTTTTCTTCGCGGCTTTTGCTGCTATTTTGCTGATTTGGTTCCGCATTATGCCTCATTATAAATATACAAAGGCCATAAGTTGGGATATTTTAATAACTATTGCCTGTGCTTTTGGTGTTAGCAAGGCCATGCAGAATTCAGGAGCTGCCGATGCCGTTGCTCATACTGCAATCAATTTTGCAAAGAATTGGGGACCAATCGGAGTACTTGTCTGCATCTATGTCATTACGAATATTTTCACTGAAATAATAACTAATAATGCGGCTGCGGCATTGGTTTTTCCAATTGCTCTTTCAGCCGGACACCAGATGGGAGTCGATCCAAAGCCTTTTTTTATTGCCATTTGCATTGCAGCATCGGCCAGTTTCTCAACGCCCATTGGTTACCAGACGAACCTTATTGTACAAGGGATAGGAAATTATAAGTTTAAAGATTTTTTGAAAGTCGGACTCCCGATGAACCTGATTGTATTCATCATTTCCATGTTGCTGATCCCCTATTTCTGGAGTTTTTAGCGCCCGATTCAGTATAAATACGAATTGTGCTATTCGCTACCAGTCCTATTTTTGCACACAAAGCGAATTAATATGCTTACGACTTACGACTATTTACTTACGACTTTTTACTTTTGACTTGATTTATGACCCAATATAATCTTACGCACTTAAAAGAACTGGAAGCCGAAGCCATTCACATTATCCGTGAAGTTGCAGCCGAATTTGAGAACCCGGTGATGTTGTATTCCATCGGTAAAGATTCGTCTGTGATGGTGCGTCTGGCCGAAAAAGCTTTTTACCCGGGCAAAGTGCCTTTCCCGCTGATGCACATTGATTCGAAATGGAAATTTCGCGAGATGATTGAATTTCGCGACAGCTACACAAAAGAAAAAGGATGGGACTTGATCGTCCATTATAATAAAGAAGGGTATGAATCGGGTATCGGTCCGTTTACCCATGGCAGCAAGGTTCATACTGATGTAATGAAAACACAGGCCTTGTTGGAAGGTCTCAGTAAATATAAATTTGATGCTGCTTTTGGTGGCGCCCGTCGCGACGAAGAAAAATCGCGTGCGAAGGAACGCATCTTTTCATTTCGCGATAAATTTCACCAGTGGGACCCGAAAAACCAACGTCCCGAATTATGGGACATTTACAATGCAAAAGTCCACAAAGGTGAGTCGATCCGCGTATTTCCTATTTCCAACTGGACGGAACTTGATATCTGGCAATACATCCGGCTCGAAAATATACCGATTGTTCCGCTGTATTATGCCAAAGAAAGGCCCATTGTTGAAATCGACGGAAACCTGATTATGGCCGATGACGATCGCATGCCAAAAGAATTGCGCGACAAGGCAAAAATGAGAAAAGTTCGTTTCCGCACGCTGGGGTGCTATCCGCTTACCGGGGCAATTGATTCAGATGCTGATACCATCGAAGCTATTGTAGAAGAGATGATGACTGTCACCGTTTCCGAACGTACTACCCGTGTCATCGATTTCGATCAGGAAGCCAGCATGGAACAGAAGAAGAGGGAAGGATATTTTTAGTGATCCGGTGAAGCAGTATTCTTGTGACGCAGTATTCAATCACACAAATGGAAATATATGCTGGCAAAAAGCTTTGAAGAACTGGATGTTTGGAAAATGGCAAGAGAAATTGTCAGGGATATCTACAAGGACTTTTCTTCGTGCAGAGATTTTGAATTCAGAAATCAGATCAACAGTGCAGGAATTTCTATCATGAACAATATTGCAGAAGGCTTCTCCAGAGAGTCAAAAAAGGAATTCCATCAATTTCTAAATATCGCCAAAGGCTCTTGCGGAGAGGTGAAAAACATGTACTATATAGCAGAAGATCTAATCTATTTAGACAAGGATACTTCCGAAAATAGAAGAAAACGCTGTGAACACGAGAAGAATTCGTTAGCAAAAATGATGCTTCACCTCAAAAGTTAACTACTGCAACACTGCAACACAGCAACACAAAAAACTACCATGACACAAAATATTGATATTAACGCTTTCTTAAATCAGGACGAAAAGAAAGATCTTCTCCGCCTGCTCACTGCCGGATCGGTTGACGACGGCAAATCGACGCTTATTGGTCGATTGTTGTTCGACAGCAAACGTTTATACGAAGACCAGTTGGCAGCGCTCGAACGCGACAGCAAAAGGGTAGGGCATGCAGGTGAAGAAATTGATTATGCATTGCTGCTTGATGGATTGAAAGCCGAACGCGAACAGGGAATTACCATCGATGTTGCATACCGGTACTTCTCGACCAACAAACGGAAATTTATCATTGCCGATACGCCCGGGCACGAACAATATACACGCAACATGGTTACAGGCGCCTCTACGGCAAACCTGGCCATTATTCTGATCGATGCGACCAAAGGTGTTATCACACAAACACGTCGGCATACCTTTTTGGTTTCACTTTTGGGGATCAGACACGTGGTGCTGGCCGTCAATAAGATGGACCTGGTGAATTACGACCAAAAAATATTCGATAGCATTTGCAAAGATTACAAAGCATTTGTCACCCAGCTTGATATTCCGGACGTCCATTTCATCCCGCTTTCGGCGTTAAAAGGCGAAAATGTGGTAGACACGACCAATAAAATGCCTTGGTATCATGGAAAAAGTATGCTCGAATTTCTGGAAACGGTACACATCAGCAGCGACCGTAATTTCGATGACATGCGTTACCCGGTTCAGTATGTGTTGCGCCCCGACCGCGATTTTCGAGGATTCTCAGCGCGTGTGGCTTCCGGAGTAATCCGTAAAGGCGAAGAAATTATGGTTCTTCCTTCCCGGAAGACTTCAAGAATAAAAAGCATTACCACGTACGATGGAGAACTGGATGAAGCTTTTCCTCCGCAATCGGTAACCATCACACTGGAAGATGAAATCGATATTTCGCGGGGCGATATGATCGTTTATCCCGATAATCTGCCTCGTGTGGAACGCCATTTTGAGGCTATGCTGGTGTGGATGGACGAGAAACCCATGAACCCGGACACGCATTTCTTCATTAAACATGCTAATAATACAACGAAGGTGCGGATTGACAATGTTCGCTACCGGGTGGATGTAAATACGCTGGAAAAGTCGCAGGTTAGTTATTTCTCTCTGAACGAAATAGGACGGGTGATTATGACTACCAACAAACCGATCTTTTTCGATCCTTATAAAAAGAACCGGAGTACGGGTTCATTTGTGTTGATTGATCCGGTTACCCACAACACCTGTGCGGTGGGAATGATTATCGACAAGCTGAATGCCGATGAACTACCTTCACGCATTGGAAACAAAGATGAAGAACGCCTCAAAAACCTGAAGATCGAACGGGGCGAATGCCTTATTTCAGTCAAGGAACGCCAGCAACGATACAATCAGAAAGGCGGTACGATATGGATCACCGGGTTGCATGGCTCCAAAAAGAATGACCTGGCCTTTAAGCTCGAAAAAGAACTGTTCGACCGGGGGGCAACCGTTGTTCTTCTCGACGGAAGTTCTGTACGTTCAGGCCTTTCGCGTGAACTCGACTTCTCTTCTGCCGACCGCGCTGAACACCTGCGCCGGGCAGCCGAAGTTTGCCGTTTACTGAATGACCAGGGTATTATTACCATTTGTTCGTTCATTTCTCCCGACGATCATATCCGGAAACAGGTGGCTGAAATAATCGGAGAAGACCGTTTCCTTCTTGTTTATATGGATGCAACACTGGATTATTGCAGAAACTATAAACCACTGTTGTATCAGCAGGCAGAAGAAGGTCTTTTGGAAGATGTTCCGGGATTTCAGGTTCCCTACGAAAAACCACAGCAACCGCTCTTTTCCTTCAAACCGGAAGATAACGGCAAAAATCTTGAAACGCTGATCCGATTTTTGGAAGAAGAAAAAATATTCCCATTAGTATAACAGCCGGGTTCATGCGAAGAAGAGTCAAGTAGTAAGTAGTCGCAGTTTTCAGTGAACAGCCGTGGGAGAGTTGCGAGTCATGAGTCATGAGTTTCGAGTATCCAAATTTTGCCTTCTGTTATCGTAGCTGTTGTCTTACTACTTACGACTCACTACTAAATCGGGTTGCGAAGCACGGGTTGCGGGTTTCATGTTTTTGTAATTATTGCATCTCCTATGTGTCCTACTCTGCTTGGTGTGGTTTTATGAACAACTTTCGCACGAAGCAAGATAATTCATCATTCATCATTCAAAATTCATCATTCAAAATTTTCTTCTGCCTTCTGCCTTCTGCCTTTTATCTTGAGAGTTCCTAAGTTCCTGAGTACCTCAGTGTGGTCTGTTGAAAACTGAATACTGTTTACTGCGACTGACAACTGCGACTGGCAACTGGCTGTTTGCTCACAACTAATATCTCAGAACTCACGACTTGTCCTATTGTTTTCTTACGACTTACTACTTTTTACTTACTGCCGGATTTAGTTTCGAGTTGTGGCTGTTAATCTATTATCTTTCATCTACTATCTAATATCTCTCATCTAATATTTAATAACAACTAACGAGTACCTATCATCAAAATACATAAAACCAAAACACTATGCGTAAACACTTTGCACTTTTCTGTTTTACAATTTTTGGATTATTGGCAACGACTTGCTTAAATGCGCAAAATCCTGCGACGGTTGATGTAAACGCATTGTCTGACCAGCAAATACAGCAGATTGTAAACGAAGTAAATTCCCGCGGACTTACTGTCGATGAAGCAGCTCAGTTAGCTCGTGCTCAGGGAGCTACTCCTGTCCAGATTGAGCAGGTTAAACGCCGCATACAGGAACTAAGCTTTTCAAAGGGAGGTTCTGTTTCTAATCCTGCTGCTGCAACTGTACAGGCAAGCGAATTCTCACGGGAAGCTTTTTCAGAAAAGGCAGTAATAAGCGCTACGCCTGAAGTAAAACGTATTTTTGGTTTTCAGTTATTTAATTCTGAAAATCTCACATTTGAACCTCCGGTAAATATACCTACCCCGCAAAACTATGTACTGGGCATTGGCGACCAGTTGCTCATTACTGTTTGGGGAGCCAGTCAAACCGCATACCAGTTGACCGTTGATCAAAACGGGGCTATCAATATACCCGACCTTGGACCCATACATATTTCAGGTATAGAATTTTCAAAAGCGCAGGAATTAATAAAGAAACGGCTGATCGCTATCTACAACGGAATGGCAGGCGCCAATCCCAATACCTACGCTGAAATCAGCATAAGCGGACTGCGTTCGGTCAAAATAAACGTTATAGGGGAAGTAATGGCTCCCGGCACCTATACTCTTCCGGCAACTGCTTCTGCATTTAATGCGTTGTATCTTTCAGGCGGACCTAACGGGAACGGTTCGTTTCGCAACATCCGTTTGATCCGCGACAATAAAACCATCAAAACCATTGACGTATATGATTATCTTATCAATGGAAATACAATTAATAACATACAACTCAGGGAACAAGACATTATTTACATTCCTACCTACGAAAAAAGAATTGAAGCTGCCGGGGCTTTTAAACGGACAGGACTGTTTGAACTAACAGAAAAAGAGAACTTATCGGATTTGATTCGCTATTTGGGCGGGTTTAACGATAATGCCTATCAGTTTCAACTTTCGTTGACCCGCATCACTGGAAAAGAAAAAAAGATCATCGATATCAATCGGTCTGTTTTCGATAGTTTTGTTCCCTTTAATGGTGATTTAATCAGTGCAGGAACAATAATTGACCGGTATGAAAACCGTGTAAATATCAGCGGCGCTGTTTTTCGTCCCGGAACTTTTGAATTAACACCGGGACTGACCCTTTCGATGTTGATTGCTAATGCCCAGGGAGTGCGCGAAGATCATTTCAGCAACAGAGGGCTGATTATCCGTCTTCAGGACGATTTGTCTCCCCAAACAATTTCCTTCAATGTAAATGAAATAGTACAGGGGAAAACCGATCTTACGCTTCAGCGCGAGGACCAGGTGATTATTGAAGATATATTTAGCATGAGACAAAAACGTACTGTGCGTATTTCCGGGCAGGTTCAGCGTCCGGGTGAGTTTGAATATACCGATGACCTGACTTTAAAAGAACTGATATTTAAAGCAGGGGGGTTTACCGAAGCGGCCAGTCAGTCATACATTGAACTGGCCCGCAGGCATACCTACGAAGAAGCCTCGAAAATGACCGACGAAATTGTTAAACTTTACCAGTTTGATATCGACCGGGAGTTAAACCTTGATACAGAGGGTGAAAAGTTCCATCTTCAGCCATTCGATTATATTTATGTACGAAGAGCCCCTTCGTATCATGAACAAAGAACTGTTACGATTACTGGAGAAGTGCGTTATCCCGGCGACTACAGCATCAGTTCTAAAAACGAACGCATATCTGATCTCATTGTCAGGGCTGGCGGGTTTACGTCCAATGCCTTTATCAAGGGAGCACGGATGGAAAGGGCCAATAAACAAGCTGCGATCAGTAGTGAAGCTATTTCCCAGAGCGCAGAAAACAGTTCGTTGAATAAAGCAATGAATCAGATTAACAACGAACAACTGGAGCTCCGGCTCGAAGAAATATTATCGAAACCCGGCACCGTGTACGACTATATATTAAAAGACGGCGACCGTGTTATTGTTCCTGAAATATCGCAGGAAGTACGCATTTCCGGTGAAGTGTTGAACCCGATCGGGATGGCTTATGAAGAAGGGCGAAACATGAAATATTACATCAACCATTCCGGTGGGTTCAGTCAAAAAGCCAAGAAGGGGAAAGTTTTCGTTATTTACAGCGATGGTACCACCCAGGTCACCCGTAATTTTATGTGGCATAATTACCCGCCACTGGAACCGGGTTGCCAAATCATCATTCCTGAAAAACCGGAACGCGAGAAGACTGACCAAACAGCTAAATGGCTGGCTGTCGCAAGTACTATGTCGTCGCTGGCTGTGGCCATTTCATACCTGTTGAAGTAACTTATAGATTGGTTATTCTTTTTGGAATTTGTTATTTGCCCCGCTTCGGGGTTGGATTTTTCCCTTCGCGTTCCTCCTTGTCCTTTGTGGTTAAACCGGCTGTTTGCTGTTATTTCGATATTTATTGTTGGATATTCGATTTTACCACATAGTTGCAACTTGTCCCGATGAGTGGGATAGTACACAATAGAAAATAGGATTATACGGGTTTTATACCTTCATATTCATCAAGCTGCGATATCCTGAAAATCGTTAAATTTGTATTTATTGCAAAAAATTAAAATCGACCCTATGTTTTTTGATAATTACAAATTACATCGTCAGGCACAAATCCGTGAAACATTACTTTGGGAATATGACATGACCCGGTTTAATTGGCACGATATGCGGAGCATTGTAGTTCAACGCGTTATTGAGCGTGGACGAATAAACGATTTCTTTGCCATATTAAATCTCTACGGGCTTGATGGAGTTAAAGAAGCAATCAAGCGCTTACCTTAACTCCAAAGACATGTCGTTTGTATGTTCTGTTTTTGGATTAAAAAAAGAAGATCTGAAATGTTATACAAAACAACAATCGAACAGTCAACACTGGAGCTCCTGAACAAGCTGATGAGCGATGAAACCCTGAACGATTTTGTTTTAGTTGGGGGAATAGCTCTAAGTCTAAGTTTATTGACTTTCAACTTCTTTACCCCTAACCCCTAAATGGGAATTCGTTGAAAATCAATGAATTTCTCAAAGTACCCTTTATGGGTTTTTGACTCAATATTGAACATCGGATATTCGCTATTGGGCATTTGTAACCTGAAACCTAGCTTAGTAGAAAGTAAAAAGTAGTAAGTAGTAAGCCAACAGCCGAGACGACAAACATTAGAAAACCTGAAACCTGAAACTTGAAACCCGTAACCCGTAACAATAAACTCACATGGATACCTTAAAAGAAACGAATACAACCCCACCAACTACCGACGACGAAATCGATCTCATCGCTTTAGCCAAAACCCTTTGGAACGGACGTAAAACCGTTATCCGTTCGGTTATCATCTGCGCTGTTTTCGGTCTGTTCATCGCCTTTCTTTCGCCTAAAGAATATACCGCCTCTACTGTTGTGGTACCACAAGTAGGTAAATCCTCAAAAATGGGCGGACTTTCTTCTCTTGCTGCCATGGCAGGTTTTAATCTCGATGATATGACTAATGCAGGCGAAACCCTTTCTCCCATGGTCTATCCGCAGATTATCAGTTCCGTTCCTTTCCAGTTAGAACTGATGAATACCCCTTTTTCGTTTTCTAAAGTCGATCGTCCGGTAAGCATTTACGAATATTATACTGGAATTGAAAAACCAAATATTCTCACCCTGATAAAAAAATACACCATTGGCCTCCCCTTTGTGATTTTAAAAACCATGAGAGGGCAACCCGCAACCCGCAACCCGCAACCCGCAACAAGTCTAATCACCCTTACCGAAAAGCAGGAATCAATCCGCAAACTCATTGAAGAAAAAGTTACCCTTGAGGTTAATTCGAAAGAAGGTTATTTAACGCTGACAGCCAATATGCCCGAAGCATCCCTCTCTGCCGAAGTTGCCCAATATGCCCGCGAACTGCTTCAAAAATACATTACCCAACTAAAGGTTGAAAAAGCAAATGATCAATTGAACTTTATTCACGACCGCTATACCGAAAAGAAAAAGGAATTTGAACAGGCGCAGGAAACTCTGGCCCATTTTCGCGATCGGAATAAAAACGTTTCTACCGCCATGGCTCGTACGGAGGAAGAACGCTTACAAAGCGAATACAATATTGCTTTCAATGTCTATTCCGAATTGGCTAAACAATTGGAACAGGCTCAAATACAGGTAAAAGAAGATACTCCGGTATTTTCCATCCTTGCTCCCGCCGTAGTTCCCCGCGAAAAGTCAAAACCAAAAAAATCGATGATCCTGACTATCTGGATATTCCTTGGTGGAGTAGCCGGTACCGGTATTGTTTTCGGAAAACAGTATGTGGGGACGATAAAGGAGAAGTGGAACGAGGAGAAAGAGAATGATGAATTTTGAATGATGAATGATGAATGATGAATTATCTTGCTTCGTGCGAAATGGCTATTCTTTGGATTCTCAAGTTCTCAGATTAACAAATATTATTGCAACTTGAAAGATAACAGCCGGATTTTTAGATATTAGAATTTAGACAAACAGCCAACAGTCAGTCGCCAGTCGCAGCAAACGGTATTCAGTTTTCAACAATCCGCAACCCGCAACCCGTAACTCAGGCACTCGCAAGATAACAGCAGAAAAGGCAGAAGGCAGAAGGCAGAAGAAAATTTTGAATTTTGAATGATGAATGATGAATGCCATGTGCAGGATGCCTGTAGCTTGTAGCCTGTAGCTTTGACCCCGTAACTCATAACTCGCAATTCTCTTCGTGTCTTTGCGTGAGCCCGGCTGTTCATAAAACCACATCAGGCACAATAGGACACATAGGATAAAAATTACCATAGATTAAAATCTGAAACCTGATTTGTATCTTTACAAAAAACAACATTCATGCAAGTCGATTTACATATCAAATTAAAGGCTATGCTCTGGGACATACCAGAACCCATGAGATTGGAAATTGTCAATAAGATCCTTTCTAATCCGGCTGAAACATTCCGGAACGATGACCAACTTTTTATCAAAGCACTAAATAGCCTTAAATGGTATGAGTTAACCAAGCTTGTGGGCAAGCAAAATTTAATCACCTTGCTAACCGATACCACCATTCAAAAACTATTTCCTGTTCAACGACGTACTCATTATACCAATGCACGACGATTATTATCAAAATACACTGTACCCACTTCAAGATAAGGTACTTGAAATCGTAGGGAAGCTTCCGGTTGAATTTTATCTTACAGGAGGCACAGCTTTAAGCAGGGCATACCTCCATCATCGTTATTCCGATGACCTCGATTTTTTTGTAAACGATGCACCCGATTTTAAATCACAAGTAAATAGTATAATTAAAGCGCTTGTCGATTTGGGGTATCAAATCGACATTTCAGTTGCCGATGATGGGTTCTCCCGAATTTTTGTTTTTGATGGAGATAGTACCTTAAAGCTCGACTTTGTAAACGACGTGCCTTTTCGTAAAGGAACACCCATTATTACATCTCTTTTTGTCAGAACCGACAACTTGAACAACATTCTATCGAATAAAGTAACAGCTTTAGGGCGTTACTCTACCAAAGACGTGGTTGATATCGTTTATATTTGCAAAACCCTACCCTTTAATTGGGAAAACATAGTTAATGATGCCTCAGAAAAAGATCTTTGGGTTAATCCGGTAAATGTTATTGAGGTTTTAGAGCAGTTTCCCGTTGAAAAACTTAAGGAAGTAAGCTGGATGATAGAAGCACCTTCAAACGAATGGTTTAACTCACGGATCAATCAAATTATTCCCGATATCCTTGAGGGAAACGATAATTCACTGTGCCGATAATTCGAAACTTACCAGTGTTCAGCCTCCAGCAACCCATACTTCAAATGATGAATGATGAATGTTGAATGCCATGTGCAGGATGCCTGTAGCTTGTAGCCTGTAGCTTGTAGCTTTGAACCCATAACTCGCAACTCTCTTCGCGTCTTTGCGCCTTTGCGTGAGCCCGGCTGTTCACTGCAAACTGTGACTGTTCACTGAGACAGCAAGCGCTTCCGAAAACAATTTAAAGCTATCGCATATAGTAATAAACGATACAATAAAAGTTTTAAAGAATAAAATAATTGATAAAAAATACCTTGATAAGCGAATAAAAAGCAAAACAAATAAGGCTATAAGCAAACAACAAATAATATCACCACAAAAAATTATAAAATGCTAAATGAAAAATCAATACTAATTACCGGAGGAACTGGATCGTTTGGGAAAATGTTTACAAAAATGATTCTTGAACATTACCCCAACGTAAAACGACTGGTAATTTATTCCAGGGATGAATTAAAACAGTTTGAAATGGCACAATTGTATCCTAAAGATAAATATCCTCAGGTAAGATTTTTTATTGGAGATGTGCGTGATGGGGCACGTTTTAAAAGAGCTTGCGAAGTAATTGATGTAATTATTCATGCCGCAGCATTAAAGCAGGTTCCTACTGCAGAATATAATCCGGATGAATGCATTAAAACAAACATTGGCGGTGCTCAAAATGTTATTGATGCAGCTCTATCCACTAACGTAAAAGTTGTTATTGCTCTTTCAACAGACAAGGCTGCAGCTCCTGTAAACCTGTATGGTGCAACAAAACTTGTTTCTGATAAGCTTTTTATAGCAGCAAATAATATTAAAGGGAAACGAGATTTACGTTTTTCAGTAGTTCGGTATGGTAATGTGATGGGATCTCGTGGATCTGTTATCCCCTTTTTCATGGCAAAAGCGAAAAACGGGAATGTGCTCCCAATTACTCATCACGAAATGACCCGTTTTAATATTTCGCTGGAAGAAGGTGTCGAAATGGTTCTTTGGGCAATTGAAAACGCACTGGGGGGCGAAATCTTCGTCCCTAAAATTCCTTCCTATAAAATTGAAACTGTTGCAAAAGCCATTTCACCTAAAGCTATACTAGAAGATATTGGTATACGCCCGGGAGAGAAGCTTCACGAGGAAATGATTACCGAAAGTGATTCGTATAATACCATTGAATTCGATAGATACTTTGCAATCCTCCCGTCCGATGCAAATAAAGATAAATATTTGAAGCATTTTAATGGATGGGAAGTTGAAAAAGGATTCAAATATAACTCTGGCACCAATACAGAATGGGAAACCGTTGAAAGTATGCAAGACAAAATAAAAAAATTTGTTGATTGTAATTTTATCCCTATATAATGAAACCCATTCCTTACGGACGACAAAATATTACAGAGGACGACATACAGGCAGTAGCCAACGTATTAAAATCAGACTACCTCACCCAAGGGCCTGCCATTCCGGAATTTGAAAAAGCTTTTGCGGATTATATAGGATGTAAATATGCAGTAGCTGTATCAAACGGAACAGCAGCTTTACATCTTGCGGCATTGGCATTAAATGTCCAACCGGGAGATAAAGTAATAACAACTCCCATAACATTTGCCGCCAGCGCTAATTGTATCCGCTACTGTGGAGGAGAAGTTGTTTTTGCCGATATTGATTCCATTAGTTATTGTCTGGATATTCAAAAGGTTGAAGAATTATTTAAAAAAGCACCGAAAGGAACCTACAAAGGAATTATTCCTGTGGATTTTGCAGGATATCCAATTAATATGGAAGCATACCGAAAATTGGCAGACCAATATGGACTGTGGATTATTGAAGATGCCTGCCATGCTCCGGGTGGACATTTTATTGATTCAAATGGCAATATGCAAATGTGTGGCAACGGACAATATGCCGATCTTGCAATCTTTTCTTTTCACCCGGTAAAACATATTGCTTGTGGTGAAGGAGGTATGATTACCACAAACAATGAGGAATTATACAAGAAACTGCTATTGCTCCGTACCCATGGCATTGCCAAACAAGAAACTAACTTTCAAAATTCCATCGAAGTTGCTTATGGAAATCAACTCGAAACTCAAAACTCAAAACTCAAAACTTATCCAAGTTGGTACTATGAAATGCAGGAATTAGGCTACAATTATCGTTTAACCGATTTTCAAGCCGCCTTGGGAAACTCGCAGTTAAAAAGAGCAGACGAAGGATTACAACGACGCATTGAAATTGCACAAAACTATTTTGAGGCTTTTAAAAATAAACCTTATATAAAAGGACAATCGGGCGTAGTTGAAGGGCATGCCTACCATCTTTACGTAATTGAAGTGGAAGACCGCAAAAAATTATACGAACACCTAAGAACAAACAATATTTTAGCACAAATTCATTACGTGCCGATACACCTGATGCCCTATTACAAACAGTTTGGATGGAAATATGGTGATTTCCCAATCGCAGAAAATTATTACAAACGATGCATCAGCTTACCAATGTATCCGACTTTATATCCAGAAGAGCAAGAATACGTGATCAACAATACAAATGAATTCTATGAGTAATCTGTGCATCATTCCCGCACGGGGAGGAAGTAAAAGAATTCCCCGAAAAAACATAAAACCATTTCTGGAAAAACCCATTATTGCCTATTCTATCGAAGTCGCCATAAAAAGTGGGCTTTTTGATGAGATAATGGTATCTACTGATGATCTGGAGATTGCAGATATTGCAGAAAAATTCGGAGCAAAAATTCCTTTTCTCAGATCTGATGTTAATGCAAATGATTACGCGACATTAGCCGATGTATTAATAGAAGTTTTAACCCAATATAACAAACAAGGCCAGGATTTTAAAAATATATGCTGCATTCTTCCAACGACTCCCTTAGTTTCAAATAAAAAGGTCAATGAAGCCTATAGCTTATTTTTAGATGGAACTTTCGACTCTCTTTGCCCTATCGTGGCATTCTCATATCCGATCTTAAGAGCATTAGAATTTGAAGAAGACAATCTGCGTATGATCTGGCCTGAATATATAAAAACCCGAAGCCAAGATCTAAAACCTGCGTATCACGACTCTGGTTCTTTTTATTGGGTACGGTCAAAAGCACTATTGGATGAAAAAACCTTATTCTGTAAAAACGGAAGTGCAATTATATTATCGGAAAATGAAGTACAGGATATTGATACAGAAACTGACTGGCAATTAGCCGAACTAAAATATAAATTGTTATATGAATAAACGGACAATTATTTTCCGTGCAGATGGAAGCCCAACAATTGGAATGGGGCATTTTATTCGGACACTGGCTCTGGCAGAAATGCTGAATAAGCATTTTCATTGTATTTATGCCACCAGACGGCCAACGTCTTATCAAATCAATGAGATAGAAAAAGTATGCCACGAAAGAATTGACCTGCCGAAAGATGATTCTCACTTTGAATATTTTCTTTCTTTATTAACAGGTAATGAAATTGTTGTATTAGACAATTATTATTTTGACACCGACTACCAGCACTCAATCAAAGCAAAAGGCTGTAAACTGGTTTGTATCGACGATATGCACGATAAACACTATGTGGCAGATGTGGTCATTAATCATGCTGAAGGTATTGGCCATGAAGCGTTTTCGATGGATTCGGGAACAAAACTTCTATCAGGATACAAATATGCTCTGATAAGAAAGGAGTTCCGGGAGCAGAATCAAATACCATGCAAAAATAAATATTCATGCATGGTAATGATGGGTGGTGCTGACCCCTTGGGTATTACTAATAAAATTATTCATTCATTGCAACAGATTGAGTTTGACAAGCCAATTGCCGTGGTGAATGGAATAGCTAAAAAAAATAACCCAGTCCAAGTCGGCGATAAGTTCCGTTTTTTTGATAAACTAAACGCAAAAGAAATTTCACAATTAATGATGGAATCAGATTTTGGAATACTACCTGCAAGTACAGTGGCCATTGAAGCTTGTGCTGTACGCCTTCCTTTCATTTGTGGATATTTTGTCGACAATCAGAAAGAAATTTATAAAGGGATAAAGAAAAGACAACTTGCCCTCTGCATTGGTGAATTTAACTATACAGAGGATTCTGTATGGGTATCTTTTGTCCAGCAAATTTCCCAGGCTAAAACACAAAGGATTCTTAGACTGGCACAAAAAGAAGTTTTGGATAAAGAAATGTCAAATCGTTATATAAAAATATTCTATCAATTATCATGTTAAGAGTCGGTTTTCTTTGTTCAGGGGCGCTTGGATTACAAACCTTAAAAGCATTAAATCGCTCCCTTCTGCCCCAATTTATTTTTACCGACAAAAATTCTGTCGATATAATAGAGTTTGCAGGGAAACATTCAATCCCCATATTTGTTGGTAATCCAAGAAAAAACGTTCCTTCTTCTTTCTTGAAAATTTTTGATACGGATATTATTTTTTCAATCAACTACCTATTTATTGTCGAAGAAAATATCATGAATCATCCACGTTTATATGCTATAAATTTTCATGGATCATTGTTACCAAAATATCGTGGACGTACTCCTCATGTTTGGGCTATAATCAACGGAGAAAAGGAAACGGGAATTACTGCCCACATTATGGAAAAAGGCTGTGATACAGGTGATATTCTGTCACAAAAGAAAATTGAGATTCAAGAAAATGATACTGGCGCCAATATATTGGAAAGATACAAAGCGATTTATCCACAAATGGTTGAAGAACTGATCGAGAAGATAGAGGGAAACTCAATAAAAAGAGTAAAACAAGACAATACAAAAGCCACATATTTCGGGAAACGAACGCCCGGAGACGGCCAAATTAACTGGAACTGGCAAAAAGAACGTATAAGAAATTGGGTTCGGGCTCAGGCTGATCCTTATCCAGGAGCATTTACCAAAATCAATAACAGCAAATTGACGATCAATCAAATCAGGTTCACTGAACATGGATATGACGAATCAATGCCCAATGGGCTAATTTTAGCGACCAATCCTAAAATAATGGTAAAAACACCGAATGGAGTTGTTGAACTCACCAAAACCAGGGAAAATATCTCAACAACATTAAAACCAAACGACAAATTCGATTCACCATGCATATAGAAAATTTTAAATTCGAAGATAAGAAAACATTCATCGTTGCTGAACTTTCAGCTAACCATGGTCATAAAATAGAAATTGCTATTGAAACCATTCGGGCAGCAAAAAGGGCAGGCGTTGATGCAATCAAATTACAAACCTATACCGCCGACACACTTACAATCGATTGTGACAATATATATTTTACAATTAAAGAAGGGCTATGGGAAGGTAGAACACTATACGATTTATACAAAATAGCTTACACTCCATGGGAATGGCACGAAGAATTGTTCCGGGTTGCCAAAGAAGAAGGCCTGATTTGTTTTTCAACACCATTTGATAAAACAGCGGTCGATTTTTTGGAACAATTTAATCCTCCGGCATATAAAATTGCTTCGTTCGAAATACAGGATATCCCGTTGATTGAATATACGGCATCCAAAGGAAGACCCATGATCATGTCAACCGGAATTGCAGAATTGGAAGATATAGAATTAGCTGTTCAAACATGTAGAGATGCTGGCAATAATAATATCATCCTTCTAAAATGTACATCTTCTTACCCTGCTCCCATTGAAGAAGCTAATCTGGCCACAATCCAGGATATAAAAACGCGATTTGGTCTTGAAGTGGGTCTTTCAGATCATACTATGGGTTTTGTTGCTCCAATAGTTGCAGTTACCTTGGGAGCACGGGTGATTGAAAAGCATTTCATTCTCGACAAATCCATTGGCGGTCCCGACGCTTCATTTTCTTTGGATGAAAAAGAATTTACCGAAATGGTAAATGCAATCAGGCAAGCAGAACAAGCCATTGGCAAAGTAACCTACGAATTGACTGACAAAGTTAAAGCCAGCCGAAAATTCTCGCGTTCACTTTTTATCGTGAAAGACATTAAAGCAGGTGAAGCATTTACCGAGGAAAATGTAAGGTCGATCAGACCGGGGTATGGGTTACACCCAAAATATTATCGAGAAGTTCTTGGAAAAAAGACAAGTATTGAATTGCTAAAAGGCACACCAATAAAAAAGGAGATTCTTAGATGAGGCGTCTTATTTTATCAACTATTCCTGATAATTTTAATCCCCAAACAGATATCATTATCGGTCCATGGTCGTTAATTGGCAAAGAAAATTTATATCCAGAGTGGGAAATTTTCAAGTTTGAACCTGATCTTTTCGAAACAAATGATGAAATTTCTATAAATGTAAAAATAACTGTTGATTTTGCCGAATATTATATGGTAAGATTATCTAATTATCTTAATGAAATAAACAAAACCAACTATAGTATTGAGTTTTGGAGACTTTTAATTTTACCATGGCTGTTAACATTAGTTCAGACTACATGGGATAGGCAACTTAGAGTCAATAAGTTGTTAGAAAAATATTCTTCTGAAGAAATTGAAATTGAATTGGTAAAGGATAATATTATCTGGAATTTTAAAAATACTTTAGATCACCAACAAAATGGGCTTCTTAAACCTTTGTATAATCACTGGTTATATTCTAGATTAATCGAATCAAAGATTTCATGCAAATGGAAAATTAATTGGATTGAAGAAGCTACTGATGTTACATTTTTAGGTTTGGAGAAAAAACTCTGGAGAAAAAAAATATCTGAGTGGTTTTCGATAAAGTTCTTATCATCTACTGTTTATGGTATTAATAGATATCAAGCCATTTTTTTTGAATTCCTACTTCATTTAAAGTTGACCACTAGTGATAATATAGTAAAAGAAACGTGGACAAAAAAACATGATAGTGTTCAATTGGATTGGAATCTCGATTGGGATAATTTAGTTAAAGCTACTTTACCCCAGTGTTTTAAAAATATTACTTTAAAAACCATAAAAAGGCATACAAGAAATACTTTTTTTTTAGTAGGACCTGTTTTGTGGTATGATGAGAAGATAAAATTAAAATTAGCAAGGGAAATAGAGAAGGGATCAAAAATTATTGTTACACAGCACGGTGGTAGTTACGGTACCACAAAAGTGTATCCATTCTCAGCTGAGATTGAATATAAGCAATACAGGTTTTTTTCATGGGGCTGGGGTCAGCAGGAAAACTATTTGGGTAATATAATACCATTGCCTTCACCGCTACTGTCCAGAAATAAATATAAGAAGAAAAATAGTAAAATAATATTTGTTTCATTCCGATCAATGCTCTATTCTTATAGGATTCACTCAATTCCTCAACCAATCCAGCAGCTCCAACATAGAAAATTAAAAATAGAGTTTTTTAATACAATCAAAAGTGAAGTTAAGGAGAATTTTTATTATCGTCCTCCAATTAATGAAATGGGTTCTTTGCCTGACAAAGAATATTTTAAAGAAAAATTTCCGTATATAAAAATTTTGATGGGTAAACTTCATGAAGAAACCATGAAATGTAAATTGCTAATCATAGATCACCCAGACACAACTTTAAATATTGCACTAGCTGCAAATATTCCAACTATTTGTTTTTGGGACAGTAACTCATGGGCATTTTCAAAACAATCAGAACCATATTTTCAAAGATTAAGAGATGTTGGCATACTATTTAATAATGGTGCTGCTGCTGCCAGAAAAGTAAATGAAATTTGTAATAACGTTGATGGATGGTGGCAGCAACCAAGTGTTCAAAAAGCCAGAAAAGATTGGGTTGACATTTATGCCAGATCAGACAAAAATTGGTTTTGGATTTGGGCAAAAACTATATGGGAATTGAAGTGATTGATATAAAGATGAAGAATTAATAGTGTGAAAAGAAACTTGGTTTACTTAAGATGAAGAATCCTCAATCCCTGAATAAACGGTATGCTGCAAAACTTTCAACTAATCTGGTTGGATTAGTAATAGGATTGATTACTACAGCTATTATACCGAGAGGACTGGGCCCAAAAGTTTACGGAGATTTTAGTTTTTTAACTAACTTTTTCAGTCAGTTAATTCCTTTTTTTACGTTTAATACCTCTATTGGATTTTATACAAAATTATCGCAGCGACAAGAAGAATTCGGTTTGATAAAATTTTTTGGAAGAATAAGCTTATTCGCATTTGTTTTTCTATTTCTTTTTATTTTACTCACTCAATTAGTCGATTTTAGTAATTATTTGTGGCCTGAACAAGAATTAAAATTTTTATTCATGGCTGCCTTTTTTACAGTTTTAACGTCACTGGCTGATACATTAGCTCAAATATCAGATGCCAGAGGCATTACGATTTCAACAGAAATAGCAAAAATAATTCAGAAGAGTGTTGGTCTATTACTGATTTTAGCTTTATATATTACCAAGCAGTTAAATCTTATTAATTTCTTCTACTATAATTACATAATTCTCCTAATATTAATAACAACATTCGTAGTCATCATAAATCGTTCTGGATTTTCTCTGTTTCAAAACTGGCACTTAGGTATTGATCAAGTAAAAAAATATTTTAGAGAGTTTTATATTTATAGTCGGCCATTATTTGTTTATGGACTTGTTGGTGTTTTTGTGGGTTTATTTGATAGGTGGCTGCTTCAAAAATATGGTGGCAGCGTTCAGCAGGGTTTTTTCGGACTAGCATTAAAAGTAGGAGTATTGTGCTTTATATTTACAGGGGCCATGACGTCTTTAATTACGAGAGAGTTTTCAATTGCTTATAATAGAAAGGATTTGCAAGAAATGAGTAGACTGTTTCGGAGATATATTCCATTGATTTATAGTATTGCTGCTTTTATAAGTTGTTTTATTGCTATTAATGCAAAAGAAATTACTTTTATTGTAGGAGGCAGTCAATTTTCAAATGCCGTATTACCAATGACAATTATGGCTTTTTATCCTATTCATCAAACATATGGTCAATTAAGTGGTTCCGTTTTTTATGCAAGCGGCCAGACAAAATTATATAGCAATATTGGGTTTATTTTAAAGATATTAGGATTGCCTCTTGTTTATTTTGCGGTTGCACCTTCAGCGTTTTTTGGATTGAATGCCGGTGCTACCGGGTTAGCTGTTGTTTATGTGGTACTTCAATTTATTGGCGTTAATGTTCAGCTATTTTTTAATTCAAAATTTCTAAAACTGAATTTTCTAAAATATTTTGCACACCAATTGATTTGTGTTGGAGTTTTTGTTATTCTTGCTTTCTCTACGAAATTATTTATTGATGAGTTAAATATAGTATCCAGTAATGGTATTATCACTTTTTTCTTATCTGGAATTTTATATTCCTTTTTAGCGATAACATTTATATTCATTTTTCCTGAAATAGTTGGCCTACAAAGAGTTGATATTAAAAAAGGATTGGTTTATACTAAGTCATTTATCAAAAACAAATTGTGATACAATTTTTCACTAGATAAAATTTTAATAATTATGAAAAAACATTTTATTGGCTCTTGGATTACGTTAAACCACACCTCTATAGTTGAAATAATGGCAGATGCCGGTTTCGATTGGCTTTGTGTGGACATGGAACATTCGGTAACTGACTATTTTGAAGCCCAGCAATTGATTGCATTCATTCAGGCTAAGGGAATAAAGGCCTATGTGAGAGTAGGTGAAAATAATACACGGATAATTAAGCGTGTTCTTGATGCTGGAGCCGACGGAATAATAGTTCCAATGGTCAACACAAAAGAAGATGCGCAAAAAGCTATTGATGCGGTAAAATATCCACCCAAAGGGAAAAGGGGTGTTGGCTTGGCCCGAGCCCAAAAATACGGATTTGGTTTTGAAGAGTATAAGGATAATATTGCAGATGATATTAAATTGATTGTTCAGATTGAACATATCGATGCTGTAAATAATCTTGAAGAAATACTTTCTCTTGAAGAGATCGATGGAACATTTATTGGTCCTTATGATTTATCAGGTTCCATGGGCAAACCTGGTAGATATGATGACTATGACGTGAAGAAAATACTCAATCGTTATGAAGAGATATCAAAGAAATATGATAAACTTATCGGATTTCATGTTATTCAACCCGATTTTCAATTGGTCTTGGATAAAATTAATAGCGGATATAATTTTATAGCATTTAGTCTTGATACTCTTTTTTTAGGAAATATTGCAAGAAATCAAATGAACCATCTTAAAACTCAACTAAAAAATAATTAACACATGAATATTATTGGAATCATCCCAGCTCGTTTGGCTTCAAGTCGATTTCCAAACAAACCAATGGCAGATATTTTAGGAATGCCAATGATTGGACACTGTTACAAAAGAAGTAAAATGAGCAGTTTATTAAATGAAGTATATGTTGCTACTTGCGATATGGAAATCTACAACTATATCGAAAGCATTGGTGGTAAAGCAATCATTACAGCAGACACTCATGAAAGAGCATCTGATAGAACTGCAGAAGCATTGTTGAAAATCGAAAAATCAACTGGGAAAAAAGTGGATATAGTAGTCATGATTCAAGGTGATGAACCAATGATTACACCTGAAATGATTCAAGCAGCAGTGCATCCATTAATAGACTCAAAAGAAATAAAAATTTCAAATCTTTATACGAATATTAAAACAGTAAAAGAGTTTGAAGATCCAAATGAAGTTAAAGTTGTAATCAATAAAAACGAATTCGCCATCTACTTTTCAAGAGAACCCATCCCTTCCCGCAAAAAAGGTGTATTAGAGGTACCAATGTATAAACAAGTATGCATTATTCCCTTTAAAAGAGATTTCTTATTAGAATATAATAATATGAAACAAACCCCCTTGGAAAAAATTGAATCTGTAGATATGATGAGAATTATTGAAAATGGGTTGCAAGTGAAAATGATATATACAGATGATGAATCTTATTCTGTCGATACTCTAGAAGATTTAGAAGTCGTCGTTAAAAAGATAACTAATGATACTTTACTGAAGAAATATTTATAATATTTTGCATTTTTCTAAAAAAAATATTATTCTATGAACAAAGCGAATGTTATCTTAATTCTAGGGAAAAACTACAAATCTACTTTTAATAGGTATACTTTCCCTTTGCTTGGCCGACCTGTTAGTCAATATGTTTTTTTAGCAGCTTTAAATACACCCGAGGTTTATAATATTTTTTTATCAAGTGATTCAAAAGGGTTGTTAGATCTTGCCCATAATGAGGATCGAATAAATATTATTACTCGTATTGTTCCCGGATTATCTTTATCTGAGGAATTAAAAGTAAGTATTGAAAAGATACAAAATGTACTTGGCTATTTACCATCAAATATTGGGGTGCTTTTTGCTAATTCTCCTTGCATTTCCTCAGATTTATTGTTCAATGGATTTTCCTTTATGGAAGAGAATGAGGAATATGATTCTGTTGTGACTGCAATGAAAAGGGGTGAATTTAACCCATCCAGAGTATTTGGGTTAAATCCTAAAGGCAATATTACAAAAACTTTTGAATTTGAAAATAGCAAAGAAGAAACTTATTTTCTTGATCATAGATTAATGATCTTACGAACAGCTAATATTTTGAATAGTAAATACGAAAGTAATTTTATTGAGAATTTATTAGGCGAAAAAACCTATCCTATTATCCAGGATGCTGGTATTTGGGATATTGATTACCCCTGGCAAATCCCACAAATTGAATCCTGGTTATTGCAAAATGGATACAGCGATTTTAAAACTCCATATGACAGGATTTCCAGAGAAAAAAAAGAAATTGCTATTAAAAAAGAAATTGGAACAGATCAACAAAAAACTTTTAAGGTTTTAATTACCACAGTTCCTTTTGGAGAATTAGACCAAAATCCCTTAATAGAATTAAACAATCAGAATAACATTGAATATGTCATTAATCCAATTAACCGAAAGCTTAAAGAGCATGAACTTGCCGAAATGATTGGTGAATTTGACGCATTGATTGCTGGCACTGAACCAATTACAAGATATGTTTTAGAAAATGCCACTAACTTAAAATTAATTTCAAGGGTAGGAATTGGTCTGGATAACGTAGATTTACTTTTTGCAAAAGAAAATGGGATTATTGTAAGTTATACTCCAGATGCTCCCGCTCCAGCAGTAGCTGAATTAACAATAGGTCATATACTGAATTCATTAAGGGGGATCTCCTTTTCTGATCAAAATCTTCGTTCAGGAATTTGGTATAGAACTCAGGGACAAAGAATTGCCGGATGTATTATTGGAATAATTGGAGTTGGAAGAATTGGCACAAGAGTATTAAAGCACTTGCAAGGATTTAGTCCATCAAAAATACTAGTGAATGATTTGAATCGAAATGATGAATTGTATAAGAGCTTTAATGCAACTTATACAACAAAAGAAGAAATATATAAAAATGCAGATGTTATAACTCTTCATGTACCTCTAACGAGCAAAACACGTAATTTAATTACTTTAAAAGAATTAAAGTTAATGAAATCATCCGCTATGCTGATTAATACATCAAGAGGTGGAATAATCAACGAAGATGATCTTTATATTGCCTTAAATCAGGAAATGATTAAATCTGCAGCCATCGATGTTTTTGTTAATGAGCCGTATAACGGAAAACTTGTTGAATTACCAAATTGCTATTTTACGTGTCATATGGGGTCAATGACAACAGATTGTAGATCAAGAATGGAAATTGAGGCAACACTAGAGGTTATAAGATATTTAAACAAAAAACCATTACAGAATATTGTTCCCCAAGAGGAATATGACAATCAATTAAATATGTAGTCGGTTACCACATATTTGAAAGAAAAGATTTGAAAGAATATTTTAAAAGTGTACATCGCTCTATTGATAAGAGCGTTTCTTATGTACAAAAAATAATTAACAACATGATGAATTAGTATTTATCGGTGATACACTTTTAGATAGATATGCTGATAGAAATAACAATATTTGATTTGTAGATAAATATACAACTATTGTTGATATTATGAATATGAGATACTTAATTTCTTGTGTTATAAATTATAAAAACTTGTTAAATTCAATTTAAAAGCTCAAATACTCAATGAAAGAATCTGAAATAAGACCAAAAGAATTGTTCCAAAAATATCTTGAATTGTCAGGAAAAGATGCAGAATCATTTGATAACTCAACATTTGAAAAGGTAAATTGTATTGCATGTGATTCATCTGAATCAAAATTAAAAATTTTAAAAAACGGATTTGATTATCAGATTTGTACTGACTGTGGCACTGTTTTTTGTAGTCCTAGACCTACAATTAAGGATCTAAATAATTTTTACTGGAACAGTAAATCTGCCAAATTCTGGTTTGAAGAGTTTCTTCCAAAAGTTGAAGAAAGTAGAAGAGAAAAAATATTCAAAAAGAAAGCATTACAATTATTTTCAACAATTAAAGAAAAAGGAATCTCAATATCAAATTTGTGCGATGTAGGTGCAGGTTCAGGAATTTTTCTTGAAGAGTTAAAAAAAATAAGAGATGATATTTCTTATTACGCTATTGAACCAGGACAAGTGTCATCAAAAATTATAGCTGATAAAGGTTTTCCTGTACTTCAAAGCAGTGCAGAGACTTCAAGTGATTGGTTTGATAAATTCGATTTTGTAGTAAGTCTCGAGGTTTTAGAACATGTAAATAAGCCATTAGATTTTGTTCTTTCAATGAAAAATTTATTAAAACGAGGTGGCTATTGTTTAATAACAAGCTTAGGTTATGAAGGTTTTGATATTCTGACTCTTGGTAAAGATTCGAATAGTATATCTCCTCCTCATCATTTAAATTTTCCAAGTGTAAAAGGTTTTGAACTACTATTTGAAAATGCTGGATTTACTGACATACAAGTCACAACTCCCGGAATTTTGGATGTTGATATTGTTCTGAATAGCGACAAAATTCCCGATTTTCTAGAAGTGCTTAAATCAAGAGGAACTGTTGCTATTAACGAATTTCAAGAATTTTTGATTAAAAATAAAATGAGTTCACATGTGTGGGTTTTAGCTAAAAAATAATTCAGAACTTTTTAATATGAAAATTCCAACTGATAGAAATATAAAACTTAACTTTGGCCATGGTAATGTGAATGAAAGTGAAGACTATTGTGTAGTTTCTAGTTTTTCGAGCTTAAAGAAAAATTATGATGTTCTTATATTTACCGATTCAAAAGGGAACACTGTTAAAAATTCGAATAACACCTGGACATTGTCATTAATGAAATATCTGGATAATAAAATGCTCAGTTATTTATTTGTTTCACGGCCAAAAAATATGACTGTTTTTTTTAGTCTTATTAATTTTGTAGGTCTTAATAATATTAATTTCCATTATCTTATAACAAATCTCGGATTTGTTGACACAACCCCCAAAAAAGCTGAATTTATTGATGATATTATTATGCAAAATCCTTTTCAGAAAGATAAAATATCAAAATATTCGTTATGCGATTACAAATTAAATTCTGGCGAAATATCAACGTTATATTCCATTTCCTATCTTCAAGTTATTGAAGATATTGCAAAGGTTATTAAAGCCAATTTTGAAAGTGCTTATTTGATAGGGACATTCGAATTTTCTTCTGATATCAAAATAGAAAGAATAAGACCGTTTGAATTTTTTTCTCAATTACAGGAATCAAACAACCTGATAAGATCAATTTGCAATTGCAGTAGTAATCTACATTTTGTAGAAGTAAATCAATATTTACCTGAAGATGAAAATGTTCTATCATACGATGCCGTTCACTTTACACAGGAAGGTCATAGCAGAATGTATGATATTTGTATTAACCAAATAAGATTTTAGTATGATATTAGATTTGACTTCCCTCTCTACAGATCAATTACGATTACTTCATAATCTTTCAGTAAAGATTATGAAGGACTATAATTTATTTATTGAAGATATTTATGCCAAAACTAATAAAAAATTGGGGTGGACTGTAAATAGTCTGTTTAGTCGAAATCCATATTTAAGTGATTTGTTCATCAATATCTTATATTTAGTTTTTATTAAGGAAACGCTCGAAACGAACAATGAAATCAAACGCATTATTTTATTGGACAATAGAATTTACCGAACATTATGTAAGTACATTAAACAGAACAAACTTAATATTGAAGTTAAATACAGTAAAAAATCAAAAGCTGTTTTTTTTTATGGAAATGTTAACCCTTTTCTTAGAAACATTTATATTTCATTTCAACTACTATTAAATAAGAAGCTTTATAATAATTCGAAAAGGATTCTAGGTGATGAGATTAGATTAGTAGATATTTTTTTTGATAAAGCAATGTTTGTCAATGGGAAATTTAATGATAAATATTATCACAAACTTTTGAATTATTTTGATAATAGTGAGAAAAGTAAGATTTACTATCTTCCTCACATTATGAACGTTAATAATTTATCTTATTTCATATCTAAATCTAAGGAAGTGGGTATTAATGTATTATTTAAACATGACTATCTAAAACTCCAGGATTATTTTTATGCTTTATCTATGCCTTTTCGATTAAGATTTGTTAAAGAGAAAGGATTTTTATTTAAAGAATTAGATGTAAAAGATCTCATATATAATGATTTCAAAAAAAACATTTTTAACACATCTTCATTTTATGGGCTTTTAAATTACAGGTTCGTTATGAGGCTTAAATTACGTAATCCAGAAAATATTATTATTTTTATTAATTGGTTTGAAAATCAGGTAATTGATCATGGATTAAACAAGGGTTTTAATGACTTTTTTCCAAATTTGCATACGAAAGGGTACCAGGGATTTGTCGTCTCTTTAGATTACAATTCATATTTATGCCCGACAAAATTAGAAATGAAACTTGGGTTGCTGCCCAAAGAAATATTTATATGCAGCAAAGGATTACAAAATAGTATAAAAAGGTACAACAATGATTTAGATGTAAGAATTGCACCAGCTTTTCGATTTGAGCATTTATGGAATAGAGATTCTACTGAAAAATATAAATTCAATTCTGAAAAATATATTTTGGTAATATTACCTTTTGTTTATTCTGAAAGCATCAAAATAATTAATGAAATTGTGGCAATAGCTACTGATTGTTTATTCGAACGTATTATTTTTAAGCTTAAATTTCATTCTGATTTAGATAAAGATAAATTGTTATCCCTAACGGGCAAATTGCCGGCCAATATAAAAATTGAAAATGGTAAAATTGAAGAATCGTTTAATAGTGCAACACTTATTATTGGTAATACTTCGAGTGCTTGTACTGAGGCATTAGCTTGTGGAATCCCTGTAATTATTATAGGAAGTAGAATTGGGCTAACTCAAAATCCGATCCCACCAGAAGTAAATAAATTAGTTTGGAAGCTTGTTTTTAATAAGGAGGAACTAAGTGAAGCTATTACTGAATTTGTTTTTTCGAATAAACTAAACAAGGAAACTGTCAGTGAGATTAGTAAGGAAATTAAAGAAAAGTATTTTGAACCTTGCAATAGAGAAGCTATCAGAAAGTTTCTCGCGTTTTAATCAGTAATTATTTATTTTGGTAATCAAAAGAATTAATGATGTGGAACTTTATGTCTCTAGTAGGGAAAACCCTAATCAAATTTAAAAAGATACTTTTTTTATTAAACAAGAAGACATATTTTGGTTTTGTTAATGGCCATTCATATTTAACAAAGTATGAAACAGCAATACTATACGATCTTCTTGCTGGCAATGAAAAAAGTAATGGAAGAGTAACGAAACAATTTGAGAATGAATTCTCGAAACTAATTGGAAATGGAAAAGCAGTGAGTTTTGCTGCCGGAAGAATGGCATTCTATTCATTAATGAAAATACTTGAGATTGGGACGGGTGATGAAGTAATTCTACAGGCATCGAATTGCGCTGTTATGGTTAATGCCGTGTTGCGTATTGGAGCGAAACCTGTTTTTGCTGACATTGATATAAATACAATGGGGACAGATCCTAATTCAGTTCACAAACTTATTACTTCAAAAACGAAGTTAATTGTCGCACAGCATTCATTTGGTATCCCCTGTGAAATAGACAAATTAGTTGAAATAGCAAATCAGCATGATGTTTTTATATTAGAAGATTGTGCTCTTTGCGTTGGTTCCAGATACAAAGGGGTTAAACTAGGTAACTGGGGAGATGCTGCACTTTTTTCAATTGATCACTCAAAGCCAATAAACTGCATGATTGGGGGGTTATTATATGTAAAAAATGAACAGCTTTATCAAAAGATATATGAATACAAAAACAAGCTGCCATATCTTAATAAAAAACATCAAGCTGCACTATTTAAACAATTACTTTTTGAAAAAGAATATTTTAATCCCAATAAATATTCTTTAGCAAAGCTTATAGAATTATATAAAAGAATTCTAAATAAAATTATAAAATCTCAAATTATATTTTTGACTGATGAATATAATCACCCTGACAGTCAACAAACCGCTAATTATCCTTATCCTGCTAAACTACCTGTCTTTATTTCACAATTAGGATTGTACGAGTTACAACATTTTAAAACGAGTATGGGAAAAAGAACTCAATTGCTAAATGAATACATCAATGTTTTTGTTGAAAATGATCAAATACAATTGTTGCCAAAAGCATATTTTGACAAAAGAAATGAAATTATTCCCCTAAGATTAATAGCTCATCTTCCTAACAGATATGAGGCCGAAAAATATTTTAATAAAATCTTTGAAATAAATTCGACATGGTTTCTGAAGCCAATAATAGCTTGCGAAGATCCAGAAAAGTTGGAATATATATACGGTAGTTGCAGTAATTCAGAATTATCATCAGAAAGCATAATTAATTTCCCTTGTACTTTTGATCCTAAATATAGAAAAAAAATATTAGTTCCATTAAACTCATTTTTATCAAAAAGAATAAATTTACAATTGAATTAAAGTAGAAAATAAATCGAATTGAATATTAACGACTAACTTAAATAATAATGTTCAAAAATATCTATAACGACAAAAAAGTACTTATTACAGGAAATACTGGTTTTAAAGGCTCTTGGTTGAGTTTATGGCTTCATTCTTTGGGGGCAAAAGTTTATGGACTTTCGGTTAATATACCAACAACACCTTCTAATTATGAAACATCAGAAATATATAATTTCACTTCACAAACATTTATAGACATTGTAAATAATACAGATGTTTTAAGCTTAATAGATGGTATTAAACCTGATTTCATATTTCATCTGGCAGCTCAACCGATTGTGCAAGAATCATATGCAGACCCTTATAATACGATGAACACAAATATAATGGGAACAGTAAGTGTGCTTGAAGCCCTGAGAATCCTCAATCATCCTTGTATTGCAGTGTTTATTACAAGCGATAAATGTTATAATAACGTAGAATGGGTATGGGGGTATAAGGAAACTGACGCTCTCGGAGGAAAAGATCCTTATAGTGCATCAAAAGGAGCAGCTGAATTAATGATAAAAACCTACTCGGAATCCTATTTTAAATCAGAAAAAAGTAATGTAAAAGTTGCATCAGGAAGAGCAGGTAATGTAATTGGGGGTGGAGATTGGGCGGCATTTCGTATCATTCCGGATGCCATAAGAGCATGGTACACAAACAAAGAACTTATTATCCGTTCACCAAAAGCCACAAGACCATGGCAGCATGTTTTGGAGCCATTAAGTGGGTATTTACGGCTTGGCCAATTACTATGTGAAAATAAAGACCTGTGTGGTGAATCTTTTAATTTTGGACCAAAACCAGACACGAATTTATCAGTGGAACAACTACTAATTGAAATGGCCGAACATTGGGATTCTTTTAAGTGGAGAGTTGTAGATGAGGTGATTAATAAAGAAGCTGGTCTGCTAAAACTAAATTGCGATAAAGCACTTTTCTATCTCGACTGGGTGCCTAATCTTAATGCGAATAAGACAATACAAATGGTTGCAGAGTGGTATAAACATTATTATAATAATTCAGATAAAAGCATGCAGGATTTTACCTCTGAACAAATACGTGAATATGAATCATTTGCAAATAAAAACGGATTGGCATGGGTCAAATAATTAAAATAGAAGGAGTTATAGTCACTCCATTAAAAATAATCGAGCACCCGAAAGGTGATCTTTTTCACATTATGCACACTGGAGATGAAGGATATAAAGGCTTTGGTGAAGTTTACATTTCGACAATTAACTTTGGAGATGTTAAAGCATGGAAAAAGCACTTTAAAATGACTAGTAATTTTGCTGTCCCTTTTGGAAAAATCAAGGTGGTTTTGGTAGATTTAAGAGAACATTCAACGTCAATCAATGAAAAATCAGAATTTATTTTGTCTTCCGATGATTACTTCAGACTTACTATTCCCCCTGGAGTTTGGTATGGGTTAAAAGGGCTTTCTGAAAATATAAATATATTAATCAATTTTGCAGATATTGTCCATGATCCAAACGAACAGATTAATATTGATTACAACAAAAGTGAAATTATATATGATTGGTAACTTATGAAAACAATTATTCTTGCTGGTGGTTTAGGCACCCGTTTATCTGAGTACACACAGCTTATTCCCAAGCCTATGGTTGAAATAGGGGGTAAACCGATATTATGGCATATAATGAATATTTATTCAAAGTATGGTTTTAATGATTTTATTATTGCTTTGGGATATAAAGGAGAGGTGATAAAAGAATATTTTTTAAATTATTATGCTTTAAACAATAATTTCTCAGTGAACCTTTCAGATGGGGCTATTAGTTATATAGAGGAAAAGAAAACGAAATGGAGGGTAAGCCTTGTTGATACAGGCGATAATTCTATGACAGGAGGCAGAGTAAAAAGGCTTAAAAACCTGGTTGATAATGAACCTTTTTTATTAACATATGGAGATGCAGTTTCTTCGATTGACATTAATAAACTGGTTGCATTTCATAAAGAACATGGGAAAATTGGAACGGTAACTGCGGTACACCCTCCGGCAAGATTTGGAGAACTAGTAATTGATGATCATAATAGCGTAACGTCCTTTGAAGAAAAGCCTCAAACGAAACAAGACTGGATAAATGGCGGTTTTTTTGTTTTCCAACCTGAATTTTTCGATTATATTGAAAACGACTCAACTTTTTTGGAAAAAGAACCTCTGGAAAATCTGGCAAGAGAAGGGAATCTTCAGTCATTTATGCATGATGGTTTTTGGCAATCGATGGATACCGTTAGAGATAGAAATCTATTGGAGAAATTATGGACTGAGAACAAAGAAAACAAACCTTGGTAAATAAATTTTATGATACGTCTTTCAAAATCTGTTATAGGAAAAGAAGAAGTTAGTGCTGTTACCAATGTTCTTAAAAAGGGTTTCTTAGGAATGGGGGAAGAGGTACAACAATTTGAACAGTTACTTTCAGACCGTTTTTGTAGGCCGGTAATTTGCGTTAATACAGGAACGGCAGCTCTACAATTAGCTTTACAAGGCTGTGGAATTGGAGTTGGAGATGAGGTTCTGGTACAGTCTTTAACTTATCTGGCAAGCTTTCAGGCAATATCTGCTTCTGGAGCAAGCCCTATTGCTTGTGAGGTAAACACTGAAAATTTGACAATTGACTTAGGCGATGCACAAAAGCGATTGACTAAACAGACAAAAGCAATTATGCCAGTTCATTATTCTGGTAACCCGGGTGACTTAGATGCAATTTATTCCTTTGCAAAAAAAAATAATTTAAGAGTTATTGAGGATGCTGCACATGCCTTTGGTTCCTTGTATAAGAATAAACAAATAGGTAGTTTTGGTGATATTTGTTGTTTTAGTTTTGATGGTATAAAAAACATAACATCAGGAGAAGGGGGAGCAATAATAACAAATGATCAATCTGTAATTGATAGGGTGAAAGACCTTCGATTATTAAGCGTCTCCAAGGATTCAGATAATCGTTATAAAAATCAACGCTCTTGGGATTTTGATGTTGTTGAGCAAGGGTGGCGTTATCACATGAGTAATATTATGGCCGCCATTGGGATAGAACAATTGAAAAAATTCAATTCATTTCAAGAAAAGAGAAAAGTACTCTCATCACTTTACAAACAATTTTTGAGCGGTGTAAGTGGAATTGAGTTGCTCCATATTGATTATACTGAAATTACGCCACATATTTTTGTAATCAAAGTCAAAAGCGGTCGACGTGATCTATTGAAAATAGGCTTAGAAAATTGTGGGATACAAACAGGGATGCATTATAAACCTAATCATTTATTGAAATATTATTCCAGTAATTCACTGCCGCTAACAGAAAAATTATATAATGAAATATTAACTCTCCCTTTACACCCTGATTTAATGGAAAGTGATATCGCATTTATTTGTGAGAAAATTAAAAATATTTTATGAAAAAGAATCCCTTGGTATCAGTAATAATGAATTGCTACAATGGAGAAGAATATATTAAAGAAGCTATCAATAGTATTTTAGCCCAAACTTTTCAGAATTTTGAAATCATTCTCTTTGACAATGCCTCAACCGACAAAAGTAGAAGTATTGTTGAATCCTATGAAGACAATAGAATAAAATATTTTTGGGCTGATAAACATGTTAATTTAGGAACAGCAAGAAATCATGCGATAGAGAAAGCGGAAGGTGATTACATTGCTTTTTTAGATGTAGATGATTTGTGGTATCCGGAAAAGTTATTTCAGCAGATACCATTTTTTAATGATCCTTCAATTGGGTTGGTCTATTGCCTGACTAATAGCATTAATTCTAAAAGTGAGATTGTTAATTCTGCTAAATTTGACTCAAATCAAAGTGCCACTAAAATTTCGTTTTTCGACCTATTTGTAAATTATGATGTCGTATTGTCATCATCAATTATCTCAAAGGAAGCTTTGCTTTCCGTTAATGGAAATTTTGATAATCTGTTAGAATATGCTGAAGAGTATGATTTATTTATGAGGATATGTTCTAAATATGATGCTATTCGATCGAATAATATTCATGCTTCCTATAGGAAGCATGATAGCCAATGCACAAATAGGTATTTTGAATTAGCAATTCGAGAAGAAGAATACATACTTTCTAAATTTTTATTGCTTTTCCCAAATTTATTTAATTCAAATATAAAGTTACTAGAAAAGAAATATGAAATGTTTGCCTGGGAAAAATTTCTATATTTTGTTTCGCAAGGAAATGCTAAATACGCTAGGGAAAAAATACGTCCATTTATATTTCGCTCGATAAAGAAATTTATATTCTATGGGTTAAGTTTTTTCGGAAAACATACGATTATGTTTATGTGGGATTACAAAAGAAGAAAGACGGGGAATTTACCTTATAATCTTAATAAATGGTTTTAGCGCTGGTTAGTATATTAATTTTCATTCTATCATTTCTTTTTGGATATGAAAAACCAAGGAGTGCAATCTGGTTTGTAGCATATACATATCCGCTTTTATACCCGGTAAATTTTCCGATTATCGTATCGGATATATTTTATTTGAATATTACGAGAGTTGCATTAGCTATTATTTTGGGGGTACATCTAAAAAGGGGGAAAACTCTTCAGATTTCAACACTATTTAAGAGCAATTTTATAAGAATATACTTGTTGTTTACGGTGTATATTATCGTTATATCATTGGGCGACATGGCAAAGTATATAATTTTCACTTATATCCCGGAGGTTTACATATCAATTACTTTAGGTTATTTTCTAATTCAAACCGAAAAAGATTATCAAAAACTAATCGGAATTTTGTCATGGCAAGGACTAATATTTGGAGTAATTGTTTTTTTAGATTATTTTGAAATTGCAAATATTCAATTATATATTTCCAAAATGATTCCTAGATTTAATATTGATAATTTTAATATCGACGATACAAGAGCAGGTATTAGAAGAGTTTCAGGAATTGATGGTAATGCAATTAATTCATCTGTTAGATTAGTTATTTTATTCCCCATCTCACTATTGTATTTAAAATTGAAAAATAGTAAAATAAAATATATTATCCCTGTAACATTGGTGTTTTCGATAATAGTTTTACTTTCCCGGGCTGCTTATATATCATTGGCATTAGCGATTGTGTTTTTAGTTTTTTCTTTCGCTAATGAAGAAAAAAATATTTCTAAGAAATTTGTTGCAATAATAAAAACAGCTATAATATTTTCGTCCGGTCTATTATTATTACTTGTTTTTCCATTTACTAGTCATGTACTTCAAAGTATATATTCATTTTCTTTTGAAACCTCTACTTTAAAAAATATTGATCAAAGAATATTAGTATTTCCTCAAGTTATCGAAATGATTATCAATAGTCCATTTATAGGTAATATTTGTTCACCATTTTATGTATATAATGATATTATGGGTGGGCATGATCTTCCTTTGCCAATTATTTATTTGCTAGCAGGAGGCATTCCTTTAGTTGTCATTTTTATTATCTGGGGAATAATGATGCCTTTTTATTTTATGAAATTTATCTCTAAGGCCAATAGGTCAAAAGAAGAGTTATTTATTATAATAATGGTTAGCGCTTCGTTTGTTGGGGGTCTAATTCCAATGCTTTCCAACTGGATTGATACGTCGACTTCATTAATGATAATTATTTTCAGTGCAACATATAAATTTTTTCTCCTAAAAAGGCCACTTTAAAATAGGCTAAAACAAGGTATATATAAAAAACAACATAAATACTTGGCTTTCAATATATTTTTAAATCTGTAACTTTTTTTTTATGAATAGAAAATTCTGGTTATTTATTTTAATTCTTATTACCTTTTTTATAGCTCAGTCCTGTTTGAGAAAAGTTGATGAGGAAACTTCTTTAGTTGACTTGGAATTAATTAAAATTTGTAAATGGAAAGATAATGCAAGTACTTGTGTTATGTTTACGTTTGATGATAGTAACAAGTCAAGCATAAATATTTCTAAAGTACTTGAAAAATACAATTTTAAAAGCACATTTTTTGTTATAGCTTCAGATTTGTATACTAAGGATCTTAAGGAAATGATTGCCAATGGCCATGAAATTGGAAATCACACATATTCACATATTAATTTAAAAACAGCAGATAGTTCAAAAGTTGATTTTGAAATCCGTATGGGTAAAGAAACGATTGAAAATGCCTTAAAAATAAAATGTGTTAGTTTTGCTGAGCCTGGTGGGCAAAAGACTCCTATGAGTACTAGAGCTGTTTTTAGGTATCATTTATTTGATAGAAATTATTCAGAGTTTCAAGGAGCAAAACGCAATTTTATTAGTTATTCAGACTTTACAAACGTTGAACCACTCATGAAATCGCTTAGAAATGCTATAAATGAAGGTTCAATATTAGTAATTGAAGGGCATGGGATGGATGGTGATGGGTATATGCCAATGTCAAAAGTTTTTTTTATCCAGACTTTAGATTCCCTAAAAAAATATACTAACAATGAACAAGTTTGGTTAACTACTGTAAAAGAGGGCTCACAATATGAAAATCTTTATCATGAAATTTCACTGGAAAAAAAACAGTTAAATAATACTCTTACTTTTACCTTCAAAGGTTATAACAAAGAAAAATATAAAGATTTGTTAGTATCTCCCATTAGTATTGAGATTCCAAATATTCTTTCAGAAAAGTTGTCATGTCTTACAGACTCAATTCAAATAACAAAACTAACTGATAAATTTGTCTTTACTCTAGATTTAAAAAGAAATACTAATATAGTTATGAAAATTAATTAGCTTGAAAAAATTAGACAATATAATTAAAAAGTCAATTTATCAAATGAGAAAATCACTGAATAAATGAGAATACTTCTAGTAAATAATTCCGGGGTTCGCAAAGGTGGAGCCGATGTCGTTTTTTTTAATACGGCAGAATTATTACAAAGATATGGGCATCGGGTTTCATTTTTTGCACTTTCCAGCGAGAACAATATCCCCAATGATTTTTCCGGTTATTTTCCAAAAGGCACTGATTACCGTAGTTTATCATTTGTCGGGAAAGTAAAATCACTCAAAGATTTTTTTTATAATAAGGAAGCTGCCCGCAATCTTGCACAACTTATTCAGAAAGAAAAGCCAGATGTAGCCCACATTCATTTATTTTTTGGTGGCTTAACCGTTTCTGTACTTGAAATCCTTAAAAAATACAATATTCCGGTTGTTCATTCTGTCCATGATTACAGGCTGGTTTGTCCAGCCTATACTTTTTTGGATCGAAATAACCAGGTATGCGAACAGTGTAAAGATGGTTTTTATTTACGATGTGCCCTGAAGCGTTGTTCCCTGGAAGGGCGTTTTTCACATAGTATAATGCTTTCGCTTGATGCATATTATCGAAAATATTTTAATAACCCGGTCAACCTGGTTGATCATTTCATTTTTGTGAGTCAGTTTTCTAAACAAAAACATTTACAATACAATAATCAATTTGAATCAAAGTCGGGAGTGCTTTATAATTTCAGACCAAGTAATTTTGTGCAACACAATTTCAGAGGCGATTATATTTTGTTCTATGGCCGTTTATCACGCGAAAAAGGCTTGGAAACCCTTATAAAATCTGCAACTAATTTAAAATTTAAACTTAAGATTGCCGGAACAGGCCCGATGTTACAGCAATTGCAAAATTCTCAAAATGAAAATTTTGAAGTATTAGGTTTTAAAAAAGGTAAAGAACTTTGGGATTTAATACAAAATGCATCATACATTGTTGTGCCTTCTGAAGGGTATGAAAATAATCCTTTGACAATAGTTGAAGCATTTTCATTTGGAAAACCCGTAATTGGTTCAAACATAGGTGGCATTACAGAGTTACTTAAAAACAACAGAGGTTTTCTTTTTGAACCTAAAAATGTGGAATCATTAAATCAAAACATAAAAATAGCAATGTCATTATCCGACAAAGAATATCAGCAAATGTCACAAAATGTATTCAAGTTTGCCTCTTTAAATTTTTCTGAGGAGCAACACTATAAATCTTTGATGTCAATATATCATTCAGTATTAAATGGTTAAAAATTTCACAAATATTCTCATACAAAAAATGGGGCGGACTGGATACCCGGTTGATCCATCTCTGACAAGTTCTGATTTGATTGCAGAATTATTTTGCCGGTTTTGGCAGGCTAAAAGAGGTTTGTTGAAAAGAGTATTTTTTAGGAAATCCGCAGGAATCCTTTTTTTGGGAAAGAAAGTTAAATTTAAGGCATTATCGAGAATAAGTTTAGGAAAATCCGTAATTATCGGTGACTATGTTGAAATCAATGCCCTTTCAAAAAATGGTGTAACAATTGGCAATAATGTTTCCATTCTTAAAAATACAATCATTGAATGTACCGGTGTCATCAGAAATATTGGTGAGGGTTTGGTTATTGGGAATAATGTAGGAATTGCCCAAAACTGTTTTATCCAGATTCGCGGACAAGTTACGATTGGTGATAATGTAATTTTTGGTCCCGGTGTTTCAATATTTTCTGAGAATCATGTTTTTGATAATCCTGAGCTTCCGGTATCAGTACAGGGAGAAACAAGAAAAGGGGTTACCATTGAAGAAGGTGTTTGGATAGGTACAAAAGCCATTATTTTAGATGGTGTAACAATAGGGAAAAATAGTGTGATTGCTGCCGGTGCAGTGGTTAATAAGGATGTACCTCCGTATGCTGTTATTGGAGGTATTCCAGCCAAAATTTTAAAACACAGAAAATAACATATTATTACTTAGACAAATGAAAAAGAAAATTTATATCGCCGGTTGCGGCGGTATGCTGGGTGAAGCGTTCTATACCCAATTCAAAAATGAGCATAAAATCAAATGTACAGATAAAGACGTCAATGAAGATTGGTTGTCATTTCTCGACTTTCGTGACTTTGAATCATACCGGAAGGACGTAATTGACTTTAATCCTGATTATCTCTTTCACTTAGGAGCATACACTGACCTTGAATTTTGTGAGCAAAATGTAAATGAAACATATATCACGAATACACTATCAGTTGAAAATGCTGTGTATATAGCAAATGAGCTAAATATTCCTATTTTATACATAAGTACCGCTGGAATTTTTGATGGAAAAAAAGAATTGTATGACGACTGGGATCAACCAAATCCTTTAGGAGTGTATGCCCGCTCGAAATATATGGGAGAACGTTTTGTGGTGGAAAATGCAAAACGTTACTTGGTTTGCCGTGCGGGTTGGATGATGGGTTCCGGCCCCAAAAAGGATAAAAAGTTCATCCAGAAACTGATGAAACAATTAAAAGAAGGCAAAAAAGAATTATTTATAGTGAATGACAAAGACGGTACACCCACGTACACCCATGATTTTGCCAAAACTGTAAAAGCCCTGATTGAAAAAGAATACTGGGGATTGTACAACTGTGTGTGCGGCGGTCAAACCAGCCGTTTGGAAGTAGCGCAGGAACTTTTAAAGATGCTGGGGAAAGAAAACGAAATAAAAATAAATGTAGTTAGTTCTGATTACTTTAAAGACATTTATTTTGCTGAACGACCCGCATCAGAACGATTGATCACCAAAAAACTCAATTTACGTGGTATTAATCAAATGCGGGATTGGAGAATTTCATTAAAAGAATATATTGAGAATTATTATCAGGATTATCTCTAATGTTGAAAAAGAAGAAGGTTGCAATAATTGGTACAGTTGGGTTACCGGCCAATTATGGCGGTTTCGAAACGATGGTAAAATACCTGACTGAACAAAAGAATAAAGAATTTGATTTTACTGTATTTTGCCAGAAAACACCACGAAATCAACAACTAAAGGAATACAACGGAAGTAAATTAAAATACCTTCCTTTTATGGCAAACGGTTGGCAAAGTATTATTTATGACATCGTTGCCATGACAATAAGCTGGTTTAAGTACGATACATTGGTAATCCTCGGAACTCCAGGTTGTATTATCCTGCCGTTCTTGAGAGTGTTAAAAAAAACAAAAACAATTATAAATTTTGGTGGCTTGGAATGGGGCAGAGATAAATGGAGCTATTTAGGAAAAAAGTATCTGAAATTCACCGAACGAATTGCATTAAAAAATGCTTCAATTATAGTTGCTGATAACCAGTTTTTTTATGACTATATTAAAGAAGAATATGGATTATTTAGTGAATTAATAGAATATGGAGGCGATCATGTTAAATCGTTACCTAAAACAAGAGACCTTATTGAGAAATACCCCTTTCTTGAAGATAAATATGATTTAAGTGTTTCCAGGGCACAGATTGACAACAATTTGCATGTGGTTTTGGAAGCATATAGCAGAATACCACAAAGAAATCTGGTGCTGATTTCAAATTATAACTTATTCGAATACGGACGAAAACTAAAGGATAAATACAAAAACTTTCCAAATATTTTTATGCAGGATGCTGTATACGAAATAGCCGAACTGGATGTGATTAGAAGCAATGCCCAAGTATATATACACAGTCATTCGTTTTGCGGTACAGCTCCGTCGTTGGTGGAAGCAATGAATCTGGGATTACCAATAATTTCTTTTGACACTGAAACAAATCATTACACAACAGAAGGTAAGGCTCAATACTTTAAGGATGAGATTAGATTAACTGAAATCTTAAGGCAACTAAATGATGAAAAAATTAAAATGAACTCCATCGCCATGATTGAAATTGCAAAACGACGTTACACTTGGGGCAGAATAAGTACGTTATATTCTTCGGTTATAAATAATAAATAGTAGTGAAAGACATAATTCTCGCGGGAGTATCCCATACACGCCTGCCCCATTACCTTGAGAACCTCCAAACAATCCTTACCGGTATACAATAAGCCGATGATTTATTATCCCTTATCGGCTTAATACTAGCCGATACATATCTTACAGGCAATGTATTTGTTTCGTAAAGCCGGATTAAAACCAATAGCTGCACTTGCTTACTTTATGGTAAAGAATAAAAAAAGGAAAAGTATTTCGTATTGATTTCCTTTAGCCCCCGAACTCTTTCAGCATCGTTTGAACCTGAAAGAGTTTGACAAGCAAAAGAAAAAGGAATAAAAATTAGTGTCATTCGAGGACAAAACAATATTCTGTAAATTCGTAGGTGAAAAACAACAAAATTAAAAATCATGGATATTCAATCATTGAAACTGAATTTAGTTCAAAAGATTTTAAATACAGAAAAACCTTCTCTTCTTTCTAAAATTGACAGGATATTTCAGAGAGAAGAAAAAAATGATTGGTGGGAACAATTGCCCATAGAAATAAGGGATTCTATCATGGAAGGAATAGATGACATTCAGAAAGGAAATACTTTTTCACATGATCAGGTGATCCAGGAAGCTAAACAAAAATATGGATTCTAAAATCCAGGTGGTTTGGTCAAACAAGGAAAGAATCACGTATTTAAAAGTTCTTGATTATCTGAGTAGAAATTGGACAAATAAGGAAATTGTACAGTTTGCAAAACGAACAGAAGTTGTAATCCATGCTACTTGTAAAAATCCGGAAATTTTTTCTGCAAGCATGAATCACAAAGACATAAGAAGGGCGATCATTGACAAGAATAATTCCTTTTTCTATAAAGTGAATTCATACAATCAAAAAATATATCTTCTGACGTTTTACGACAATCGGCAGGATCCCCCAAAATTGACATTCTAAGTTTTATTATCGTCTCAACTCCCCTTTATTTGAGCTTTAGCGGCTACTACTTGTCCCTATTTTTATCGGGAAGGTGTAAGCTGTTTGTCGTTTGTAACGACACATTTAATAACGCTGTCATATTGCGGCGCAAAACAGGACATTATTCCAATTTACGAATTGGTTGCGCCGCTGTACTCACTACGTTCGTTTACCCGGGGTTTCATTCCATTCCACCCCGGGCTATCAGTATCATACCCCGATGGGGTAAAAATTACTACCCGGCCGTTCATTTCGATGTTTCTTATTTCTGATTCGTTATTCAATATTGGATATTCAGTATTCAGTATTGATTATTTTTAAAATTCGCAACAACGATACCCTATTGTGGCGCAAAACAGAATGTCATTTAAATTTTAGCACGACAAACCAAAAGAAAGACCAACCCTCGCAACCGGAACCTTCCCCCAACTGGGGGAATTAGAAGGGGGCTGTCATTCGTTATTCGATATTGGGAATTCATTATTGGTTATTTTATAATTTAACAACACTGTCTTATTGCGGCGCAAAGCAGGACATCATTTCAATTTACGGGTTGGTTGCGCCGCTGTGCTCACTGCGTTCGTTTACCTGGGGTTCCATTTCATTCCACCGGGCTATTAGTATCATACCCCGATGGGGTAAAAACGGAGAGAAACCCCCTCTAACTTCCCGGCAGACCGAGACAGGCTCCCCAAAATGGGTGAGAACGTTTGGCTTGCAATAAATATGTAAATATTGGATATTAAAAGCAGTGCTTCTATGTTTCGGACTAAGGCCGACTGCTAACACCGTCAGGATTGATCATTTGTATCAGGATGCACATGTTCAAAACCAACGGTTCAAATTCCTTGGGTGGGAGGGGGTATAATGAGACCAATCAATTATCAATTTTTATTCTTAAATTTGAAACGATTAGAATTTTAAATTTAGATCATCATGAAAACGCACAACATACTTATTGCCCATCCTTCAAATGAGCAGGAAATGAACACTATTAAGGCATTTTTCGAAGCTCTTAAAATTAAGTTTGAAGTTGCAAAGGACACACCATACAACCCTGAGTTTGTAGCCAAAATTGAAAGAGGGCGTGAAGAATATCGAAAAGGGAAAGGTACTTCCATTTCTATAAATGAACTGAACAATTTATGCAAATAATTTTAATGCCAGAAGCTAAAGCAGACTTAGATTTCTGGATTAAATCCGGCAATAAACCTGTTTTAAAAAAAATCGCACAACTTCTTGAATCTGTTTCAACAACACCTTACGAAGGTATTGGAAAACCAGAACCCTTAAAGTACAGTCTTATGGGTTGCTGGTCACGTCGAATTGATCAGGAACACCGCATTGTTTACGAAGTACATTCAGATAAAATTATTGTTTTGTCTTTAAAAGGGCATTATTAAACCCGTAATATTTACTAAACCCACACGACTAACTACCTCTCGTTTGAGCTTTAGCAGTAATTACTTGTCCCGATTTTTATCGGGAAGGGGTAAACAGCCTGTCGTTTGTATCGACACGTTGAACTGTTGCGGCGCAAAGCATGGCATCATTTCAATTTACGGATTAGTTGCGCCGCTGTACTCACTGCGTTCGTTTACCCGGGGTTCCATTTCATCCCATCCCGGGCTATCAGTATCATACCCCGATGGGTTAAAAAAACAAACCGGCACAAGTCGTTAGTAAAAAGTAGTAAGTAGTAAGAGAACAGCCGGACGAGTCGTGAGTTATTAGTCGAGAGAAAACAACCCCAAAAGAAAGGTGAACCACCGCAACCGGTACTTTCCCCCATTTGGGGGAATTAGAAGGGGGTTAACTACTTTGTGGAAATTAGAGGGGGCTTTCATTCGTTATTGAATATTGGAAATTCAATATTGATTATTTTAAAATTCACAACAACGATACCCTATCACGGGGCAAATCATTACATCATTTCAATTTTCACACAAACAAACCCAAAGAAAGACCAACCCTCGCAACCGAAACCCTAATCCAGTCGTAAGTATAAAGTAGTAAGTCGTAAGAAAACAGCCACAAAGAGAAAGGCTAACCCTCGCAGCCGTCCCGATTACTCGGGATTCCCCCAATTTGGGGAATTAGAAAGGGACCAACCATTTTTTAGAAGTTCGAGGAGACTGATTTTGAAAAAGTTTGATACGAAAGGAGAACAGGGATCATTGTTCTGGAAACATTTACTATTGTATGTTTTTAGTATCGGATAAAACTGTTAAAATAGAATTTATAATATCTTTGGATAAAGAAATATTGAAATGGACGGAAAACAATTGGCTTCAGAAATAAAGAACCATCTGAATTTGCACCTTGACAATAATGTTTTGGATGTAATATTATTTGGTTCCCGGACGAAAAATACAGCTCATGCAAATTCTGATTACGATATATTGATTATTTTAAAAAGTAGTGATAACAGAATAACAAGAAGAAAGATAAATGATCTTTGCTACGATATTGATCTTAAATACAATATTTTTCTGGATACTCAGATTATATCGAAAGACGAATTACTCCATGGTATCCGGGGAAAACATCCTATCTTCAAATTAGCAATAAAGGAAGGTATACATGCATGATCCAAAAAAAAGACAAGGATAATCTTATTAACTATCGGCTGGAACAAGCAAAAAACACAATTTCAGAAGTAACAATCCTGATCGAAACTGGTTTATTAAACGTTGCTGTCAACAGGATATATTATGGTATCTTTTATAGCCTTAATGCTTTAGCCTTAAAATATGAGTTTCAATCTTCCAAACATTTGCAACTGATAGGTTGGTTCAATAAAACGTTCATTAAAACCGGACAAATTGATATAAAGTATGGCCGTATTTTGAGGGATGCTTTTAAAAATAGAAGCGATGGTGACTATGTACCGTTTATTTCTTTTCAAAAAGAAGATATATTTACAATGCAGTCAGATATGACTGAATTCATTACGATGATTGATTCATTTCTTTGTAATAAATAATTCAGGTATATAACAAAACTTCAACTACCTTTTGTTTGAGCTTTAGTGGTATCTGCTTGTCCCAATTTTTATCGGGAAGAGGTTAGCTGCCTGTCGTTTGTAACGGCACATTTAACAACGTTGCCATATTGCGACGCAAAACAGAATATCATCTTGATTTACGAATTGATTGCACCGTATAGGTTTTTGGTTCATTTATCTCGGGGTTGGTATAGTCGTAAGTAGAAAGTAGTAAGAAAACAGCCATCCAAAAGAAAGACGAACCACTGCATCCGCCGTTCTCCCCCCATTTTGGGGGAGTTAGAGGGGGCTTTCATTCGTTATTCAATATTGGATATTCAATATTGATTATTTTTAAAATTCACAACAACGATACCCTATTGCGGCGCAAAGCATGACATCATTTCAACTTTAGCACGACAAACCAAAAGAAAGACCACCCCTCGCAACCGGAACTTTCCCCCATTTGGGGGAATTAGAAGGGGGCTAACCATTTTGGAGAGCCTGTCCCGGTTTGCCGGGAAGTTAGAGGGGGCTGTCATTAGTTATTCAATATTTGGAAATTTATTATTGGTTTTTACAATTTTGAACAACGATGTCATATTGCGGCACAAAATAGGGCATCATTTCAATTTACGGATTAATTGCGCCGCTGTAACCACTGCGTTCGTTTACCCGGAGTTCCATTTCATTCCACCCCGGGCTATTAGTATCATACCCCGATGGGGTAAAAATTACTACCCGCCCGTTCATTTCGATGTTTCTTATTTCTGATTCGTTATTCGATATTGGAAATTCATTATTGGTTATTTATAATTTTTAATAACACTGTTATATTTCGGCGCAAATCATTACACCATTTCAATTTTAGCACAACATACCAAAAGAAAGCCAAACCCTCGCAACCGGAACTTTCCCCCATTTGGGGGAATTAGAAGGGGGCTAACCGCTTGGGGGAATAAGAAGGGGGCTTTCCGTTTATTATTATCTACTGTCTGTTGTCTGTACTATATTGATTTTCAATCTCATTTAGATATTTCTATTGAAAGTAAAACTTATTCAAACACCATTTACTTTCATTCATTAGTCAGTGGCACTCGTTCATTTAACGCTGCATGTTATTCATTTGAAAATGCAAGTTATTCAAAGACGAGTAACAATTATAAAAACGCAGATGACATTAATTCATAAGCAAATGCAGTTGATTCAAATGGGGCGAACAATCATTCAAATGCTGCGAGCAGTCATTCAAACGCCACGAACATTTATTCAAATGCGATGAACAATCATTCAAACGCCAATGAATATTGTTCATTTGATGCTGTAAATCTTTCAAAAGGATGTGTTTCTATATATTTCAGTGCATGTATCAGTCAAAAAATAGATGTAATTCATGTTTTTTTAACAGAAAAATAAAATAATTATAAAAATAATTTGATTTTTTGGAAAAATGGTCTTAACTTTTTCTGGTATATTGTTTATTGTTCAAGTTAAACAAAAAATTTAAGTCATGAAAAAAAGCCAAAAAAACAAATTAAAAATGTACAAAGTAGTTTTGTCAGTATGCACCAATGCCGCACAGGTATGCTCCCGGGTTCCGGCTTTTCAGAAAGCAGTGAACGACTTTCAGGTTCTTGTTACCGAAATTGAACGCCTTCAGGCTCTCCAATCTGCGGATAACAAAGGAATTACTGTAGATAATCAGGTTCTTAATAATCAGCTTTCCGAGTCCGCCCTTACAATCTGCGGAGCGCTTTTTGCTTGGGCTTCCGAAAACGGAACCCATAAACTGAAAGAAAAAGTCAATTACCAGAAATCTGATTTCATCCGTTTTTCCCAGACCGAACGGATAGCTGTTTGTACCGGTATTTTGGAAGATGCAAAAATGTATGCCGATAAACTGGTGAACAACGGGATTACTCAGGAAAATATCAGCGAACTGGAAACACTGCTTAACAGCTATCGTAACGCGTATACAAAACCTCGTGAAATGGTCGTTTCCAGGACTGCCATTACAGAAGCCTTGCTGAATGCATTCAAAAAAGCCAATGCGCTCCTCAAAGAACAAACCGACAGGCTTGTATTACAATTTAAAAACAGCGATCCCGAATTCTATCAGCAGTATCGTCAAGCGCGTGTTACTGAAGAACGGGGAATTCGCCACAATGCAGAAGTTCCCGGTACTGAAACTACTGGTGAAGTAGGAGATGGTGAATAAACGTCTGTACGCATAAGTGGTATCAATATCACCTTTTAAAAAATTTGATTAAATCGAAAAATTAGTCAGGGCTTCATTCAGGTGGAGCCCTGATTTTTCAATTACCCTTTGTTTGAGCCATAGCGGTAAAGGAGAGATAAGTTGTTTTCAATTACCCCATGTTTGAACTTTAGTGGTAACGAAGGGGTTTGCAAACCTCTCGTCTGTAGCCATGCGGTTATCCCGACGGGGCATCACCCGAAACCTTCCAGCGTCTTTACAACCTGAAAAAGTTTTTACACAACAAACAAAAAGAAAGACAAAACCTCGCAACCGGCACCTTCCCCCGCTTGGGGGAATTAGAAGGGGGCTAACCACTTGAGGTAAAAAACATTCGCGGTTACCTCTGGTATCGGTATTCGCATATAAAACCCGATAAAACAAATCTTTAACAAGAAGAAAAACCCACAAACTACACTAATTACACGAAAAAAAGTATAACAAAATTAATGGAAAATGTTTTTCTGTCAAAGATGATAGGTATCGAAAACACTTATTCAAAAAATCATTACCTTTCTACCGCAAATTGATAATCATAATCTATGTTGTCCGAATTAGTCAAAAACGAGATCATTGAATTTTTACGCCCAATCGATCCGGAAAGGGTCATATTGTTTGGGAGTTATGCTTATGGTACACCAAATGCTGATAGCGACATTGATCTTTATATCGTCACGAAAGAAAATATTATACCCCAAACTTTTGAGGAAAATTTTCAGGTAAAAAAAAGGGTATATCAGGCACTTGCCTATTTCAGAAAAAAATACGCTTCAGACATCATTGTTCACACAATCCCTGTTCACAAAAGATTCATTGAATTGGGAAGTTCTTTTTCGAAGGAGATAATGCAAAAAGGAATTGTTCTAATTTGAAAAGACCATGAGAGAAATTACTAAGAAATGGCTCGAAGCTGCCAGTCTTGATATTGAGAGTATCACACTAATCATTGAAAACGATAGATTAAGCGGTCATGTTGCATTCCATGCACAACAGGCAATAGAAAAATCGTTAAAATCGTTAATTGAAGAAAACGGAGATCGGGTTCCAAAAGTACATTCATTAAGTAAACTTTTTGCTTTATGTTCCGCTTACATTGATATTCAGGTCGATGAAGATCTCATTATCGCACTCGACAGTTTATACATCGAATCACGTTATCCGGGCGAGTTTGGACTTTTACCGGAAGGAAAACCTTCGGGAAAACAAGCACAACTATTTTTTAATTATGCATCGAAGGTTTATCTCGCAATAAAAAATAAACTTGAATAAATCATTTGTGTCCATCTGTGGACAATAAAAATCTAACGCAATATAAAGGTTCACCGCAGTACTCACTGCGTTCGCTTACCCGGCTGTTCATTTCGATGTTTCTTATTTTTGATTCGATATTGGAAATTCATTATTGGTTATTTTACAATTGAACAACGTTGTCCTATTGCAGCGCAAAGCAGGACATCATTTCAATAAACCAATTGGTTGCGCCGCTGTACTCACTGCGTTCGTTTACCCGGGGATTTTGTTACACTTCATCCCCGGCTATTAATATCATACCCCTCCGGGGTAAAACAGTCATGCGGTTACCCCATTTCATTGTTCTCCAAACAATTACTAACCGGCTGTTCATTTCGATATTTGTTATTTTTGATTCGTTATTGAATATTGGAAATTCATCATTGGTTATTTTGTAATTTTTAACAAGGATGCCATATTGCGGCGCAAAGCAGGATGTCATTTCAATTTTAACACAACAAATCAAAAGAAAGACAAACCCTCGCAACCTGGTACTTCCCCCAACTGGGGGAATAAGAAGGGGGCTAACCGTTTTGGAAAATAAGAAAGGGGCTCTGATTCGTTATTCAATATTGGACATACATTATTGGTTATTTTACAATTTTGAACAACGATACCATATTGCGGCGCAAAGCAGGACATCATTTCAATTTTAACACATCAATCCAAAAGAAAGACAAACCACTAAACTTTCACTCATTATCTGTTGGAATAAGGGTTTTCTATATCAGTTATAATATAAAATCGATAAATTTGTAAAAAGAAAAATATGGAAACATTAAAAATTAATGTCATTAATCAGGATGCTTTGGCAATTTTAAGGGCAATGGAGCAGGCTGGCTTAATTGTTTTTCCTGAGAAAGATACTGAGAATAAAAATCTGTCAAAACAATTGAGAGGAACCATCTCAAGTTCGCGTGCTAAAAAAATGATTGAGATCATAGAAAAAGAAAGGTCAGAATGGGATCAAAGATATTAATTGATACCAATGTTGCCATTGGTTATATTGGTAACTGTTTAAGTATTCAAAGTATGTCAAAAATGGACAACCTTTTAGATGCTCAATATCACCTGTCTGTTATCAATAAAATAGAATTGTTGGGTTACCCCAACTTGGAAAAAGTTGAAGAAATAAAATTCAACCTATTTGTCAATCATTCGATCATGCACCAAATTGACAATAAAACGATCGAGAAAACAATAGATATAAGAAAAAAACACAGGATAAAACTTCCCGATGCCATTCTTGCTGCAACCTGTTTGGTTAATGGGCTAGATATACTAACCCTTAACACAAAAGACTTTAAAAATATTAAGGGTTTAAAGGTAATACAACCCGATTCAATTTGATCTAAACTTATATAGCGCTATTCCCAAAGTACATATCTCCAGCTACCTCTCGTTTTAGCGGTAGCAAGGGGTAAACTACTTGTCGTTTGTAACGACACATTTAAAACGCTGTCATATTGCGGCGCAAAGCAGGACATCATTTCAATTTACGGGTTGGTTGCGCCGCTGTACTCACTGTGTTCGTTTCCCCGGGGATTCAGTTACACTCAACAATCGTTTGCAGCAAATGGTAGCTTCCGGGAAAAATTGAGACTGAATTATTTTGACAGAAAAGTATAACTTTGCAAAAAACATTTGGCTTATGCGGCGGGATAATAATATACTGAATCAAATAAGGAAAAGACTTCATGAACTTGCACCCAATGCGAGGGCTGTTTTATTTGGCTCAAGAGCCAGAGGTGACGCAAAGCCAACATCCGATTGGGATATTCTTGTTCTCCTCGATAAAGAAAAGATCGAATTATCTGATCACAATACAATTGCTTACCCGTTGTTCGAGTTAGGGTGGAACCTGGACCTGAATTTTTCGGTAAAACTTTATACAAAAAAAGAGTGGGCAAGTCGGCACTTTACGCTGTTTTATAAAAATGTTGAAAAGGAAGGAATAGCCTTATGAGCCTTTCAGTGGAAGAAAGAAACGCCATTGTTTCCTATCGGGTGGAAAAAGCAATGCAAACATTGAACGAAGCCCATGGGATTTCTTCGCTGGGATACTGGAATGCAGTTGCCAATCGACTCTATTATTCATGTTATTACATGACTGGGGCATTGCTTATCGCAAACAATCATACAGCGCAAACACATAGTGGTGTTATTCATCTGCTTGGATTGTATTTCATTAAAACCGGAAAAGTGTCGAAAGAGGCAGGCAAACTCTATTCAAGATTGTATGAATTAAGGCAGTCGGGAGATTACGATGACCTTTTTCATCTGGAAAAAGAAGATGTACTTCCGCTGATACAACCTGTCGAAAAATATATTGCTGAATTAAAGGCACTCCTGAAATAATATATACCAACTACGCCTTGTTTGAGTATTAGCGGTAACTACTTGTCCCGATTTTTACCGGGAAGGGGTAAGCAGCCTATCGTTTGTAACGACACGTTGAACAACGTTGTCATATTGCGGTGCAAAGCAGGATGTCATTTCAATTTATGAATCGGTTGCGCCGCTGTACTCACTGCGTTCGTTTACCCGGGGATTTTGTTACACTTCATCCCCGGCTATTAATATCATACCCCGATGGGGTAAAAAACAAACCTATGGGAAGAGGAGAATATCTGGATTAACAGATCATCAGATTCCCGGACAAACAGCAGTTGCCAGTCGCAGCAAGCAGGGCTCCGTTTTCAATAAACCAATCCAAGTCGTGAGTAGTAAGTAAAAAGTCGCAAGAAAAACCAAAAAGAAAGACAAACCCTCGCAACCGGAACTTTCCCCCAACTGGGGGAATTAGAAGGGGGCCAAAAACAAACCTGCGGTTACCCCCGAAGTAATCGGGGCAAACACCCAACACCTTACCCGGATTATCCAGGAAGTTCAGCCCAACGAAATTACCATGTAAATAAAAACTTCTGTATATTTGACATGTAAATATCTCATATATGTCTGGACTGGATTACATACCATTGCTTGTTGAAAGTCTAAAATCTACACAACCTGAAAAGATCATCCTTTTTGGTTCGTATGCCTACGGGAATCCGAATGAAGATAGTGATTTGGATATTTTAGTTGTTACAGGAGATAATTACATACCTGCCAGTTTTTCAGAAAAAAGTAAAATTTATCTCCGTATAGCATGCGCAGTTTCTGATATTAAAAAGAAATTTCCCATTGATCTGATCGTACACACCAAGGAAATGCACAAAAAGTTTATTGAAATAAACAGTCTGTTTGCCAGAGAACTTTTAACAAAAGGGAAAGTACTTTATGAAAAAAATAACGAAAGACTGGATACATAGTGCCGAAAGTGACCTTCTACTCATTCAGGAAATCATCTCCAATCAAATTCTTACTCATTTAGCTGCATTCCATGCCCAACAGGCAATTGAGAAAGTAATTGAATAATTTGAGCTGGGGTTCATAAAATCACATTCACTGGAAACACTTTATGACAAGGTAAAAGAAAAAACAGGTGCAGATGTAAATATTCAGCAACTTATTCTTCTTGACCAGTTATATATAGAAGCCAGATATCCGGGAGAAATGGGTTTATTACCCGATGGAAAACCAACCATGCAAGAAGTCGCGGCATTTTACGAATTGGCAAATCAAATATTTGAAACAGCAAAAGTTGTTTGTGTATAAAATCAGAAAAAATCTTTAAAAACCGAAAAATCCGGTAGGGATTTGATTATAAGTAACAACGATAGATTAGAGAAAAAAGAAACTCGATATGGGTTCGATCCCTTACGATAATTTGAAGCGTTATCCAACTCTCCCTTGTTTTAGCTTTAGCGGTAACTACTTGTCCCGATTTTTATCGGGAATAGGTAAGCAGCCTGTTGTTTGTAACGACACTTCCACAATATTGATTTAAAAGCGATTTTTTCAAATCAATTCATTACAATTTTGGAATCAATTTCCAAAATTGTAAATTTGTTTTATGATACTTCGAAAAGCAGAAAATGAAATCAGGGTTTTGGCCACCCAATTTAAAGCGGTAGCTGTTGTTGGGCCACGACAATCGGGTAAAACAACCTTGGTCAGGTCGGTATTCAGCCAAAAACCGTATGTGAATTTAGAGAATCCCGATATCAGGAGGTATGCATTGGAAGACCCCCGGGGATTTTTGTCAAATTATCCGTTCGGAGCTATACTCGACGAAGTCCAACGTGTGCCCGAACTATTTTCATATTTACAGCAGATTCTTGACGAATCGGTGTCAAATGGTTTATTCATTATTACAGGTTCCAATAATTTTCTTTTACAGGAAAGTATCTCCCAAAGCCTTGCCGGCAGGGTCGGATATTTGTATTTACTGCCCTTGTCGTTGGGGGAGATTGGTGATAAAGAAAGCAATAGTAATATGCTATTATTTAAAGGTGGTTACCCGGCCCTTTATAACGAAGTAACAGACCCCACAAAATGGTATGCCAACTACATTCTCACTTATGTAGAACGAGATGTACGCCTGTTAAAAAACATAACCGATTTAGTAACTTTTGAACGATTCCTGCGGCTATGTGCCGGGAGAATAGGACAATTGCTGAATATGAGCAGCCTGGCGGTTGAAGTCGGTATTGATGTAAAAACCGTTGGCTCATGGATTAGTGTGCTGGAAACGAGTTTTATTTTATTCAGATTACAGCCTTATTTCGAAAACTACAACAAGCGCGTTGTAAAAATGCCAAAATTATACTTTTATGACACAGGTTTAGCTGTTGCCCTGCTTGGTGTTGAAAATGCCCAACAGTTGGCGTTACACCCGTTTAGGGGAAGCCTGTTTGAAAATATGATTATTACCGATTTTTTAAAAAGAAGATACAATTCAGGTAAATCAAATAATTTATTTTTTTGGCGCGATAATGTGGGCAATGAAATTGATTTGCTCCTGGCAAAAGGAAACACCAGGATGCCTGTAGAAATCAAATCGGGGCAAACTGTAACAAGTGAATATTTGAAAGGGATTCAATTCTGGAATAAAATGACACAAACCGAAGGGGGCTTTGTGGTTTATGGAGGTGATATGATACAAAAAAGAGGCAATGGAATCACCGTAGTGCCTTTCAACGAAATGGATACAATTAGTGCAGATGGAGCCTAACAGAATTCCTTATCACTAAAATTACACAACTACCTCTTGTTTGAGCTATAGAGTTATCTACTTGTCCCGATTTTTACCGGGAAGGGGTAAGCAGCCTGTCGTTTGTAACGACACATTGAACAAAGATGCCGTATTGCGGCGCAAAGCAGGACATCATTTCAATTTGCGGGTTGGTTGCGCCGCTGTACTCACTGCGTTCGTTTACCCGGGGATTCCGTTACACTTCATCCCCGGCTATTAATATCATACCCCTCCGGGGTAAAAAACAGCCATGCGGTTACCTCATTTTATTGTTCTCCGGATAATCACTACCCGGCTGTTCATTTCGATGTTTCTTATTTCTGATTCGTTATCGAATATTGGAAATTCATTATTGGTTATTTTACAATTGAACAACACTGTCATATTGCGGTGCAAATCATGATATCACTTCAATTTTTACACAACAAACCAAAAGAAAGGCAAACCCTCGCAACCGTCCCGAGAATTCGGGATTCCCCCAACCGGGGGAATTAGAAGGGGGCTAACCGCCTGGGGGAATAAGAAGGGGGTTCCCATTTGTTATTCATTATTCATTATTATTTGTCCTTTGTCTATTTTATTTTTTTTCTATGATATTGATTTTTAATCCTGTTGTGTGTAACCATATTGGACTGCGATACAACACATCAACCAAATACAGATAAATATAATTTTGAACTTAGCCACCTGAAAATAAAACAACAATGATAAAGACTATTTCACCGTATACAACACATCAGCAGGATAACCTGACACGGACAAATTCAAAATTCAACATTCAAAATTCAACATTTTTTCCCCCATGTATCAAATCCGTGATTTCAGCCTGTATATTAATTTTGACTTTGTTCTTCCTTCTCCCCGGTTCTCTCCTTGCTCAGGATAACTTCCAGTGGTATGCTCGTTCTCATGCCCTCGCTTCTACTCACGATCTTGTTCCTCTGTGGTTGCGTACGGATAAATACGGAACGGTCAATAATTATGGAAACGGAGAACTAAGCCTGTTGGCCGGGGCTACATATAAAACAGAGATTATCAAAAATATTGACATGATCCTGGGCATGGAAGGTTATGCCAGCAATCAATGGGACTACAAAGCCATCTCCCAGTTGTATGCCGAATTCAAATGGGGACCAGCCAGTTTAATTGTCGGCAAGCGGAATATCAATTTTCTGAATGCCCGCAATCAGCAACTTCCGTATATGGATTTTCGTAATATCCGTCCTTTTCCGTATTTCTCATTCGGTTTTTACGACTATACCAACATTCCATTTTTGAAAGGTTATCTGCAGTTTAAAGCAACCTTTGTTCAGGGGATTTTGAACGGCGACCGTGATCCGATCGGGGTAGATAAACCGCTTTATCACTTTAAGAGCCTCTATGCAAAAACCGGAAACTTTCCTCTTCAATTATTTATAGGGATGAATCACGGGGTGATCTTCGGAGGGACTATGCAGAACGGTACAAAAATTCCGGTCGACTTTTACAATACCTACCTGATCAATGCTTCGGAGAAAGTAGGTGAGGTATTGCCCGGCGAAGGGCAAAACAAACCCGGCGAACACCTGGGGTTTGTGGATATGGGCGCTGTTCTGGACCTCAAAAAAGTATATTTCGATTTCACTTTCCAGAACATATTTACCGATTACTCGGGTTTTATTCAGTCCGACGACCACAACCTCATCTTCAACCTTCAACTGAAAGGCAAACATCCGGTTTCGTCGCTGAATTACGAATATGGTTATACTGTGCATCAAAGCGGCATCGGGCTGGGCGATCGATACTACAAAGGGATAACGAATTATACACAATATCTAAAAGAAAATTTTAATTATACAGGAGATGAAGTCTTAACATTTGAAGACTTCACTGCAATGCTCTATTCCTATACAGGGAAAGATGGCAAATACAGCGGACGTGACAGCTATTTCAATAATGGCATTTATCCTTTAGGGCATTTTCATGATGATCATTTCTTTGGCTATCCGTTAATGCATAGTAAACAGCAAATAGAACTGTTTAAGGATGATGGAATACAAGTATATGAGAATATAGGTAACAATCGCATTCAATCGCACCATTTTGCTGCCGAAGGATGGATCACCGATTGCCTGAAATATAACGCAAAAGCTACTTTTACCACCAATTTCGGTACGTATAGCGGTTATTATATACACGATTTTGTTGAACGTGAAGATTATTACTTTCGTGACGGAAAAAGGCAAAACTATTTCCTTTTAGAGCTGGAATATGCAAAAGAAAGATCGCCTCTGAAATTTGTTGCATCATTTGGTATTGATTCAGGAGAATTGTACGATTCTTATGGCGTTATGTTTGGGGTGAACTATTCAGGTGAAAGTTTTGGCATAGGAAAACGATCGGGCAGGGGAAAAACTCCGATTCATCGTTCTTCGTATAGTATATGGAATCCGTTCAATAAAGAATAATCAAATTCCAAACACATCATTCATCATTTTTTTTCATTTCCTCCAGTAAATAACCGGCGCCGGCCAGCTTGTCGATGATAAACAAGGCATAGCGAATATCGAGTACAATGTTTCGGCAACGGTCGGGGTCGAACATGATATCGCTCATCGTACCTTCCCAGCAACGGTCGAAATTAACGCCGATCAATTCACCTCTGGCATTTATCACCGGGCTTCCTGAATTGCCTCCTGTTGTATGGTTTGAAGCAGAAAAACAAACCGGCACCTGCCCGTTTACCGAATAACTACCAAAATCTTTCTGCTCATACAATTCCCGTAATTTCTGAGGCACATTATAATCGTATATTTCCGGATTATCTTTTTCCACAATGCCATCCAGGGTAGTGTAATAATCGTAATGCACGCCATCCCGGGGTTCATATCCTTCCACTTTGCCGTACCCGACACGAAGCGTAAAATTGGCATCCGGATACACCCGTTCATTTTCCTTCATGGCCAGAATACCTTCCATATATAATTTCTGGTTCTTCAGGATACGCCCGTCCAAATCTGTATAAACATTCGAGACTGTTGAATCATAATGCTCTTTTAGCAGGCGGTAGAGTTTCATAACGGGATCGTTCTTCAGCGCTTTCAACCCTTTATCAGGCATATCTCCAACCAATACAGCCAGTTTTTCCTGATCAATCAAAACTGATTTTCCATACACCTTCTCTTTCAGCCTGACATTATCCGTTTGATCCATCAGGACAGTAAAATCATCCGGCAAAAAAGTCTTGTCCAGATCGTTCCGGTACAAACGAAGCATCTCGGTAAATATTTTTTCATCCGTTGGCTGGTCAAAATCTTTAAAATGACTTTCCAATTCTTCCAGTAATTTTCTTTTTAACAATTCTTTTTTTTCGCGATCGATGTTTTCGATAGCCATATCGCTTCGGTCGAGCAACGAAGCCAGACGAAATACATCGCAGCCGTTGGGTACAATCTCCGTATAATAATCGCGGGCTTTCGAATACGGCCCAATCAGTAAATACAATTCTTCAAATTCGCTCAATACCTTCCCGTATTTATCCTTCCTTTCTTCACTCTTGCTTACCCAAGCCGTAAAATCAGCTTCAAAATCCTGCTTCTTCTGAACGGCGTCCAACCTTTTCAAACCCAATATCTCGCCTTGCCAGCGTTTCCATGAATTACTGATTGTTGCATATTTTGCTGCATACTGGATACGTATTTTCCGGTCAGCTTCCATCCGTGCAGCCAATATTTCCAGTTTTTTATTCCTGATTTTTATACGGTCGGGATCACTTTGTCCCATGATCATTGAAACTGCCTGCGAGGACAGGTATTGCGTTGTGCTTCCGGGGAAACCAAAGATCATTGTAAAATCTTCGGGCTGAACGCCTTTTACCGAAACCGGGAAAAACTTTTTAGAACGATAGGGAACATTGTCTTTCGAATAGTCCGCAGGCTGATTATCTTTTCCTGCATAAATACGGAATACCGAGAAATCGCCGGTATGGCGGGGCCACATCCAGTTATCGGTGTCGCCGCCAAATTTGCCGATAGCCGATGGCGGCGCGCCAACCAGCCTTACATCAGTATATTCGAGATAAACATACAGAAAGTACTGGTTGCCATAAAATAAAGGTTTTACAATTGAATTAAAACGGCCACTGTCGGAAGCAGCTTCTTCAATCGCTTTTATATTTTCATTTATTTTTTGCTGAATTTTTTCTTCTTCCATCTCCGCAGTGCCATCCAGCACCTGAGTGGTTACATCTTCCATTCGTTCCAGAAATTTAACCGACAAACCGGGGTTGGGCAGTTCTTCTTCGTGTGACATGGCCCAAAAACCATCCGTCAGGTAATCGTGTTCTATCGAACTGTGCTTTTGGATTGCATCATATCCGCAATGGTGATTAGTAATCAGCAAACCTTCTCCGGAGATCAGTCCGCCGGTGCAACCGCGGCCAAAAATCACCACAGCATCTTTCATGCTTGCATGGTTTACGCTGTATATATCTTCGGCGCTCAACTGAAAACCCATCTGCTGCATCTCATCGATGTTCTTATTCAGCAAAGCAGGAATCCACATTCCTTCTTTTGCAAACAGGCCGGAAACAAAAATAAAAACAAGGGTAAAAGCAAGGGTAAAAGCAAGGCTCATCTTTCTTCTCATATCTCTCTTTTTACGGATGGCATAAAAATAGTGAAGAAATCGGAAAAACGGCTATTAATGTATGGCGGATGGAGGATCAGATTTCAGGAGAACAATCTGTTTCGGGTGACGAGTTTCAATCTTCTGATTGAATCATCAAATAGATAAAATCACAATTCCTTCATACTTAGTTTTTCACCGGTCTGGCTAAATAAAGCTACAAAGCGGATCAGTTCTTTGTTCCGGAGAATCAATTCATACGAAATAGCATTGTTCTTGTGAATTTCGACCAGGTTCATTATTTCTTTTTCCGGGTCAATCGATTTTTCAATAGTAACCGGTAGCAAATCCAGAGGCAGGTTCACCCTGTAATCGATGAGTCGGGCATTACGGTCAAATTTTGCAATGTATTCTTTATTGTCAAGATAAAAAATAGTTTCGTAGACTCCGTTTTCATAAAACCATTCGATGTTGACGGCATTCGAAAAATGCCTGAGCATTGCGCCCTCAACTTCTTCCGAAGGTATAATTGAATCTCTGTCAGTCAGGTTTATGAATAGTTTATCCATGGCTTAATTATTTATCATGTAGACGACAACCTTCAATAAGGTAACCATCAATTTGATTCTCCGAATACTTTTTTATATAAATAAAAGACTCTTGTACGGGCGCGTTTCAGTCTCATTTTCGCAGCATCCTCACTAACACGCAATGAACAGCTTATTTGCCGTAACGATAAATTATCCTGGTATTTCATAATCAGCAGCGCTTTTTCTTCAGGGTGGACCATTTCCAGCACTTTCAAAAAATTGTCGTATTCAATCGATTCTGTGTCCTCTTCCGATTCATCAATAATCTCCGGTAATTCGTTGTTCCGGTTCCAGTCAGGATAATGTAACTTCTTTTTGTTCCGCAGATAATCGATACAATAATTGTAGGTTATCGAATATAGCCAGGTCGAAAAAGAGGACTTGTTTTTAAATGAAGTTAGTTTTTCGAATACTTTTGAGAAAACATCTTTTGTGAATTCTTCAGCTAACTCACGGTTCTTCAGTAAATTGGTGCATTTGTCGAATACTTTGTTGTAATACCTTTTATATAGTATATCAAAGTATTTAGAATGTCCCTGAAGAATTAATGATACCAATTCTTCATCCTTACGTGTTTCAATGGTCTCGACCCCCATGTATCCAACAGTTTTAATAGTACAAAAGTATGAATCATATTCATACCTTTGGATGATAAATTAAAAATTTAGTAAGCTTTTTTTTAACATTGGGGTGCTAAAAACCTATATTTTATTAATTCTTTTGGAAAAAAAGATAGAAGGGCTGTTACTTTCAATTTCTCTTGCGTCATAATCGTAGAATATTAAATAAATCATGTTTTCAGCAATTATGAATATTAACTTTATCAAATTAAGTTTTATAAAAATGAAAAAACGTTTTCTAGGTGGTATTGCAATACTAGGTATTGCATTATTAGTTTTTACTGGTTGTGAAAAAATGCCTGAAGCTGAAATTCAGCAGGCTCAAGTTGCTATTGATTCAGCGAAAGCAGTTGGTGCTGACATTTACATGGCTGAAGCTTTTGCCGGTGCTCAGGACACAATGAAAGTTGCAATGGAGAAAATCGAAGAACAAAATTCAAAATGGTTCAAGAAATACTCTGTAGCAAAAGCTAAATTAGTTGTTGCCACTACAATGGCTAACGAAATCAAAGAAAAAACGATTGTCCGCAAGGCTGAGTTAAAAGCAGAAATTGAAGCAACCTATGCTGAAGTAAAAGCTCTCCTTGAAGAAGACACTCAGTTACTTGCTAAAGCTCCAAGAGGTAAAGGTGGTGCTGCTATTATCGAAGAAATTAAAACCGATATAGCTACTACTACTGAATGGATTGAAGCAGCCAACACGGACATTAAAGACACCGAATATTTGGTAGTCCTTGACAAAATGAAAGCTGCAAAAGAAAAAGCTACTTCAATTAAAACTGAATTGACTGAAGCTATTGACAAAGTTGCTGCAGCAAAAAGAAAATAAAAGGGTGTTATAAAAAAGAAATTAATCCCCGGGCCGTCAAAACACCCGGGGATTTTTACACAAACCGGAAACATTTGAGGATGAGAAGAAAACGGAAACTGACTTTGTGGGTTCTGAGTATCTTTATTATTATAGGCGCAGTAGCGCTTTATTTATTTTTGACAAAACAGCCCGCCCCATTGACAGAAACTGCGGTTGCACGCGAAGCATTATCCCGGGCCAAAAACAGCAAAGCCGATATATATGCGAAAGAGTCGTTCGCAAAGGCAGAATGCCTTTACGATTCGGCAATGAATTGCTGGAAACGTGAAAACAGAAAACAGTTTTACAAACGACGTGATTATACAAAAGTAAAGACATTTGCCACCCTTTCAGCACAGGAATCACAACTGGCAGTGGCGGCGGCTTTAAAGAAAGTAAATAACTTTCAGGTTGAATTAAAAAGCAAGTTGGAAGCAGCCCGGAACATGTTTAATAAATACAATTCGATTTTTGGGGACGTACCAATCCCGGATAAAATAAGAAACGAAAACAACCGGGGGCAGTTACTTCTGAATGAGGCGGAACTCGCATACAAAAACGAACAGTTTGTTGCTTGTACCCAGAAAGCACAAGAAGCAGAGGCTTTACTTGGCAGATCATACCAATATTTGAAAATTCATTTACAACAATATTTCAATAGTTATTCAACATGGAAGCGACAGGCTGAAGAGACCATCAACCAGTCGAGGGCAAGAAGATCAAATGCAATTGTGGTTGATAAGTTTGCCCGCAAATGCTATCTTTACCAGGCAGGTAATTTAAAACACCAGTTTACTGTTGAACTTGGCCCGAATTGGATTGGTGATAAAAATCACAAAGGAGACAAGCGTACACCGGAAGGACAATATAAAGTTACAGCTATAAAAAGCAGTAATCGTACTAAATTTTATAAAGCATTGTTACTGAATTACCCGAATGCTGAAGATCAGGCACGGTTTAATGCAAACAGGAAAAATCTGCCTCGTTATGTGGGGATTGGTAACCTGATTGAAATACACGGAGACGGGGGAAAACAGGGCGATTGGACAGATGGTTGTGTGGCTTTGGTTAACTCGGATATTGATATCCTGTTCAGGTATGCGTCGATAAACATGCCTGTTACTATTGTTGGTTCGTTAAGACCTTTGAGTGAAATATTAAATTAATATACATGGCAGATTCTGATTTGGACATCTTAGAAGATATATTTGAAAAGCCGAAGAAAGATGGAGCGAAAAAGTTAATAATAAAGATTATAGTTTCGGTTTTTATCATTTTTATTTCGGCAATGTTGGTCATCAATATTCCGGTTATCCGGAAAATGGTGTTTTCTGTAAAGGGAAAAGCCGAATCATTTTCTTTTTCTCAAAATGATTCAATAACGGAGATCCAGGCCAGGCTGGAAGAGAAACTTGCCAAACTGCAAAAAAAATCGATAGCCTATACGCCTGTAGAACCGTATTTTGTGGCCAATATGACTCTCAACGAATTTTGGTTGTACAAAAACCGGGAATTGATATTGCACGGGCTATGCTCAACCGGAAGTTACACTCAACTGGAAGCGGGGAATGACCGTAAATGGATTTTTAAAACCCCTCGGGGTGTCTTAAAAATCCTGGGAAAGAAAACAGCGCCGGTTTGGAAAAAACCCGATTGGGCATTTATTGAAGAAGGGCTTCCGGTACCTTCAGCCAATCATCCTTCCCGTTTAGAGGAAGGCGTACTTGGCGACTATGCTTTGACAATGCGAGACAGTTATATGATCCACGGAACGATTTATAAACGACACCTTGGCTCTCCCGTTACGCATGGATGTGTCCGTTTAAATGACGAGGATTTGGAGAAAGTATATAAAACAATGAATGCGGGATCGAAAGTATATTTTTATTGATATGAAGACTTCTAAGAGTAAAAAACTGTTAATCGGAATTTCGTTATTAATTCTTTTTGTTGCACTTGCTTTTACTTCTTTGTCCGTTTTTTTGTCGGCAAGAAGGTTGAGTACATTCAATGAAAGATACGGGCAAAAAGAAGGTGAAAAACCGTGTTACGATCATCCCTCCCTTCAAAAAGCAGTCAAGGAAATTGCATACCAGGAGGCTTTTATCAGTATGGCTGAAACCGACTCGATCGGTTTGATTGTAAACCTGAGTGATAGTCTCTTACAACTGTCATTGAAAGGTGTTATCATTCACTCAGCGCCAATGGAAAGCATTTCGGATGACGGATTTTTTAGCGCTATGGATATATGCAGCTACCAAAATCTTTTTTCTGCGCCGCTTGAAATTACAGAACAATATGCAACTGTTGAAAAAGAACCGATCGTTGTTAAACAAGCGCCAAAATCGGAAGCTGAAGCTCTTGCGGCAGCAACCCCCTTTGCCGTTGATTCGGTGAAAGCACAAAGGATAGCAGACGTTGAACTGACGATTAGAGCAGGGTTGAAAATTTTTATATACGATAGTTCTGCCGGTTGTAAAAGAGCTGGTAAGCATATTGGTATTCCGGGGGAAACATGGCAAAATATAAAACGTCTTGTGCAGCTCAAAAGGCCTCAATACCAACCTGCAATTCATATTTGTGTTAGTAAGAATGATGCACTTTCGATTTACCGTGCACTTCCATGGAAAGCTCTGGTGGTGGTGAAGGTATAGCGCAAAGTCTGTTTCGTGTGGTATGATGCGGAGTGAAAAAAAGTAACTTCGTAATGAAATTTGGAAATACCACTAAAAATGGAACAATTCAGGAAAATAATTCATGTTGACATGGATGCATTTTATGCATCTGTGGAGCAGCGTGATCATCCTGAATTAAAAGGACTGCCGGTAGTTGTTGGCGGCGAACGGGAAAGAGGGGTAATACGGCGGCCAGTTATGAAGCACGAAAATTTGGAATCCATTCGGCAATGTCATCAAAAATTGCCAGGCAAAAATGCCCTGATTTAATATTTTGTCCGCCTGATTTCAGAAAATACAAACAAGTAAGCAGCGAAATTCGTGAGATTTTTTACCAATATACAGATTTGGTTGAACCCCTGTCGCTTGACGAAGCTTTTCTGGATGTGACTGAATCGAAGGTTGCAATTAATTCGGCAACCCTGATCGCCCGCGAAATCAAACAAAAAATAAAAGAAAAACTTAATTTAACGGCTTCGGCAGGAGTCTCGTACAACAAGTTTCTGGCTAAAATTGCATCCGACATCAATAAACCTGACGGTTTGTTTATTCTACCGCCGGGAAAGGCAGAAGAATTTATTGACCGGCTGGAAATCAAAAAGTTTTTCGGGGTTGGCAAAGTGACTGCAAAAAAGATGAACGATCTGGGTATTTATTATGGCTCGGATTTAAAACTGGTCACAAAACATGAGTTAATCCGTTTATTCGGCAAAGCAGGCAGTTATTATTACGATGTTGCCCGGGGAATCGATGACCGGCCCGTGATGCCCGATCGGGAAAGGAAATCGGTGGGAGTGGAAAATACATTTGCGAGCGATTTACAGGAAGAAGATGAATTGAGCGCAGAAATTGAAAAACTGATCAATGAACTTTGGCGAAGGGTGGAGCGGACCGGCAAAATAGGGAAAACGCTGACCTTGAAGATCAAATTTTCGGACTTTGAACAAATAACCAGGAGCAGTACTAAAACAAATTTCTTTCTCGAAAAAGAAGAAGTGCTGACCAGTGCATTGCACCTCTTGAAGTTGGAATATCCTTTTCCGAAAAGCATCCGCCTGCTGGGACTCACCATCTCGAATTTTTACGTTGAAAACAGCGGACCGGTACAGTTGGTGCTTGACTTCATCTAAAAATAAACTTACTTTCGTGCATCAAAACGAAAAAAAAGTATGACCGATCATATCTTCCGGCTTATAGCACAAAAGCTGGGTATTCAGCAATTCCAGGTGAAAAATACCTGCCAGTTATTCGACGAAGGGGCTACTGTCCCGTTTATTTCGCGTTACCGGAAGGAACGCACAGGAAGCCTTGACGAGGTGCAGGTAGCTGCGGTGAAAGATGAAATGGAAAAGTTTTCAGAACTGATAAAACGGAAAGAAATAATCCTGAAAACCATTGAAGAACAGGAATTGTTAACGGCTGAACTGAAAACACGCATTGATGATTGTTACGATCCGGTTGAATTGGAAGATATTTATCTGCCTTATAAACCCAAACGCAAAACCCGGGCTTCGATGGCGCGGGAAAAAGGTTTGGAACCTCTGGCTAAAATCATTATGAAGCAATACGAACCCAACCCGGAGTTTCGTGCCGCTTCGTTTTTAAACGATCAGGTTGAAACGGTGGAAGACGCTTTGAGTGGCGGCCGCGATATTATTGCCGAGTGGATCAGTGAGAACGAAAAAGCCCGAAACATTGTCCGGCAGGCATTTTCTTCCGGTGCGGTGATCTGCTCGAAAGTCGCCAAAGGAAAAGAAGAGGAGGGTGTCAAATATCAGGATTATTATAATTGGGAAGAGCCGTTAAAACGTTGTCCTTCGCATCGCTTACTTGCTATGAGGCGAGGCGAAAACGAGGGAATCCTGAACGTTTCTGTTTCTCCCGAAAACCAGAATGCAATTGAGCGTTTGGAACGTTTCTTTGTGAAGTCGGACAACGATTGCGGAAAGCAGCTTGAATTTGCCGTGAAGGACGCGTACAAGCGTTTGCTTGAACCGTCGATTGAAACAGAATTTGCACAATCGTCGAAAGAGAAAGCCGACGAGGAAGCGATCCGTGTTTTTGTTGAAAATCTTCGGCAACTTTTGCTTGCGGCTCCACTCGGGCAAAAGCGGGTACTGGCTCTCGATCCGGGGTATCGTACCGGATGCAAAGTAGTTTGTTTGGATGCGCAGGGAAATTTGCTGCACAACGAAACGATCTATCCGCACAAACCACAGGAAGAAACCAAGCTGGCTGCAAAAAAAATTGTTTCGATGGTAGAGGCTTACCAAATTGAGGCTATTGCAATCGGCAACGGGACTGCCAGCCGCGAAACTGAACAGTTCATCAAACGCTTGCATTTCGATCGCGAGATGCGTGTTTTTGTGGTTTCCGAGGATGGCGCTTCTATTTATTCAGCTTCGAAAATTGCACGCGATGAATTTCCTCAGTACGATGTAACTGTGCGCGGGGCTATTTCAATTGGGCGGCGCCTGATGGACCCGCTGGCCGAACTGGTGAAAATTGATCCGAAATCAATCGGGGTAGGGCAGTATCAACATGATGTGGATCAGAAAAAACTGAAAAACAGTCTCGACTTAGTTGTGGAATCCTGTGTGAACAATGTTGGCGTCGATCTGAATACCGCATCGAAACATTTGCTGACCTACATTTCGGGACTGGGGCCGCAACTGGCGCAAAATATTGTCGATTACCGAAAGGAAAACGGCGCTTTCGCGTCGAGAAAAGAGCTGATGAAAGTTCCCCGGATGGGAGCAAAAGCATTTGAACAATCGGCTGGCTTTTTGCGGATTGCCGATGCGGAAAACCCGCTCGACAACTCGGCTGTTCACCCGGAATCGTACTCAATTGTGGAAAAAATGGCCTCCGATTTGAATTGTTCGGTTTCAGAACTAATGAAAGATACGGAGCTTCAGAAAAAAATTGTCTTTGAAAAATATATAACTCCAACAGTCGGGTTGCCAACTCTTCAGGATATAAAACAAGAATTGGGCAAACCCGGACGCGATCCGAGAAAAGCGGTTAAAGTGTTCGAATTTGCAGACGGGATTTTCAAAGTTGAAGATTTACAGGTTGGAATGGTGCTTCCCGGTATCGTTACCAATATTACCAAATTCGGGGCTTTTGTTGATGTGGGTGTAAAACAGGATGGTTTGGTTCACCTGTCACAAATAGCCAACCGTTTCATCAGCGATCCCAATGAGATTGTAAAATTACACCAGCACGTCCAAGTGAAAGTCATTGAAGTAGACATTCAACGAAAACGTATCCAGCTTAGTTTAAAGCAGGCTTCCGGGGAAAAGGAAACGACTGATTAATCGTCTTCTCCGTCTTCAAAATATTCATCCTGATTGTCGAGTTCTGCAATCAGAAAATCTTCAGCTTCTCCAAGAAGTTGTTCAATTAGTTCACTACTTCCCGGGGCATCGTCAATCCAGTGGATTTCCTGATTGTTCCAGAAATCTTCGATGTCGCTTTCTACAATAAAACGAGGAGTTTCGTTGTGGACAACATAAATTGTGTCGGGCATTTCCAGTGAATTGTCAGCTAATAGAAATTTTGGCAGCATAATGTTTAATTTTATTTATGGCTACGCAAATGTACGGAAAAATCGATGTCGATTGTATCAATCCTTCCTGTAAAAATAACCTTAACAATTCGTTAACCACTAAAAAGGCTTTCAACGAATTCTGAAAACAGGAGTTCGATGCGGCGGGTATCTTGTTTTTTAGATTTAAAAATGCTGATTTATTTATTTTGTCTGGCACAAACGAATCGGCCTCTTTGTATTTTTAACCGATTGTGTATTATTGCTCCAATAAGAAATGATAATTCCGGACTAATTCTAATCAATTCTCTTCTAACAAAAAAATGTGATAATTAAAATTAATTCCGCTATTAATCATTATCTTTCAGTGGGCTATCATTGCAACTTTATATGAAAAGATTTTTTGTCTTCGGGAAGAATAATCAGGCTTGCAAGAGGGTACTATCTTTAACGGATAATCCGGAAAAGTTTAGTTTTTATTTTTTTACTGAAATTCAGGCCCTTCAGATTGCTTCTAAATACCTAAAACCCGCTGTATTACTGTTACACGGGTCGGATTATCATTTCATAAATCAGGAAAATGGTATTCTAGATTACCCGCTCAGAATCGTCTTAATAGGGGATGCTGTTCGTATAGATCAATCTCGTAAAGACAAAATAATTGTTCTGCCTGATGATTGTTCAAGTGAGGAATTGTTCAACGCTTTGAAAGGGACTGAACAATCGGAGCGGGAGCTGAACTTCTCTGATGATATATCTGACTTGATCATCCGCCATACACCTGTTGCCATGTTTTGGAAAGATAAAAGTTTTACCTATGTCGGTTGTGACGGGCTTTTTTGTAAAGACCACGGTTTGGAAACTTCACAGGGTATAAATGGGTTCAACGATTTTGATCTTTTTCCTGAACCGATGGCTTTGAGGAACAGGTTAACTGATACGGCTGTGTTCGAATCGGGTGAAGCATTATATAACATTGAAGAACAAATTGAAAAACCTGACGGGAGTATCGAATATCTGAGAAAAAGCAAGATTCCGGTAAAGGACGGGAAAGGAAATGTGATCATGATTATGGGGATGTACAGTAAAGTAACAGACCAGATCGTGGTACAGGAACATCTGAAAAACGAAAAACAATATCTTCAGATGTTGATGGACAGTGTTCCGGACAGGATTTATTTCAAAAACAAAGATTCGAAGTTTATTCGTGCCAATAATGCAATTGCCCGGATGTTCGGAATGGAAAACCCTGAAGAATTGTATGGGAAAACCGATTTTGATCTGCATGATCCGGAACATGCCAAACAGGCTTTTGAAGATGAACAGGAATTAATGAGAAGTGGTAATCCTCTGATTAATAAGGTGGAAAGTCATATTCAACATGGCTCTCGTGTATGGGAAACAAGTACGAAAATTCCCCTGTTCGACAAGGATAATGAAATTATTGGTCTGGTTGGAATTTCACGTGATTTTACCAGGCAGAAGCAACTGGAAGATGCTCTTGCGAAAGAAAAGGATTTGCTGCAAAGCCTGATGGATAATGTGCCTGATTATATTTATTTCAAGGATCTCGATTCAAAATATATCCGGATAAATAAAGCAGTTGCAGAATCATTACACGTGAAAGATTTAAATGAAGTATATGGAAAATGCGATCATGATTTCTTTCCGAAAGAAGTTGCTGATGTTTTCCTTGCCCATGAAAAAGAAATATTCTCAAGCGGAAAACCAATTATTGGCAGAATAGAAAAGTCGTATTTGTTGGATGGAACACAGATATGGATATCTACAACAAAAATTCCGACCCGGGATGAGAATGGGAAAATTACGGGAATTGTAGGTGTTTCCAGGAATGTTACGGATGAGGAACATACCAGGCAAAAGTTTCAGCATGCCAGAAATAAAGCAGAAGAAGCGAACCGCTCAAAAAGTTTGTTTTTGGCAAATATGTCGCACGAAATACGAACTCCGATGAACGGGGTTATCGGAATGGCCGATATTTTGAAACGCACCAAACTGGATCCGATACAGGAAGAATATCTGGATATTATCATGAAATCGGGGCAGACCCTGCTCACGATTATTAATGATATTCTCGATTTTTCGAAGATCGAATCAGGGAAAATGTCGCTCGAATCAACCCCGGTCAGTATCCGGAATATTGTTGAGGAAGTGGCCGATATTCAAATTCTTCAAGCCAACGAAAAACAAATCGACCTGCTGACATTTATCGATGCCGAAATCCCGGAACTTGTGAGTGGTGATTATGTGCGTATTAGACAGGTTATAACCAATCTGGTTAATAATGCCATTAAATTTACCTATACCGGAGAGGTGTATGTTTCCGCAGAATATAAAGGGGTTCAGGACAACAGTCACGAAATATTATTTAAGGTCAAAGATTCAGGAATTGGTATTTCGAAAGAGAACCGGAAAAAACTTTTTAAATCGTTTAGCCAGGTAGATACTTCAACTACCCGAAGATTTGGCGGTACAGGTCTTGGATTGGCGATTTGTCAGAAGCTCGTCAGAGCAATGGGCGGAAAAATGTACCTTAAAAGTGAAGAGGGAAAGGGCTCATTGTTTGCTTTTACTGCAAAGTTTGGAATTGTAGCCGAACCGCAGGAAAATGGAATACAGTTTAAAAATGTTTCGTTTAAAAATCTGAATGTACTGGTAGTTGACGATAACCTTACAAACCGGAAAATATTCAGGGAATATCTCGAAACATGGAAAATGAATGTTTATGAGGTTTCCAACGGTGCTGACGCCCTCACGGAGTTGACCCGTTTAAAAAAGTCGGGAACCCCGGCTGATATTGTTCTGGTCGACTATCAAATGGCTGAAATGGACGGAATTGAGCTGGCTGCAAAAATTAAAGCCGACCCTTTCATCGAATCGATCCATCTGATTTTATTGTCTTCGGTTACCGATGCCATCCGGCGCGATGACCTGAAAAAATACGGTTTCGAACACTATTTGAATAAACCGGTAAAACTGAAACAGTTGTTCAATGTAATTGCTTCGGTAATCGGAAAACTGAAACAGGCAACATCGGTTGACGACAAGCTTGGGTTGAGTAAAATTGCCTATAAGGATAAACGTTTCCTGATTGTAGAGGATAATGAGATAAATATGAAAGTTGCAAACTTTACATTGAAGTCCGTCAGCCAGCATGTTTTTTCTGCTTATAACGGATTGCAGGCAATTGAACTGTTTAAATCAGAAAAGATCGACTACATTTTGATGGACATCCAGATGCCCGTATTGAACGGTATTGAAGCAACACTGAAAATCAGGGAAATTGAAAGGCAACAAGGAGTTGAAGTGCCTGTAAAAATTATTGCAATGACGGCAAATACTTTGCGCGAAGATGTGGAACGATGCCTGAAGGCAGGGATGGATGCATTTCTCGGAAAGCCTTTCAAAATTGCTGATTTAATCAATATTTTGCGTGAAATTGAATAAGCCGGTTTCGGTTTTTCTTGAAAACTTTCTGAAATTAGCTACTGTGTCGGCAGAAACCGGAATAATTATTTCTGATACGTGATCTTCTTTGTATTTTTGCCCGTCGAAAAAAGTAACGAATGACGTTTATATTTCCTGAAAATTTTGAATTGAAGATTGGTTTCGATAAAGTCCGGGAACTTTTGAAATCACGATGCCTGAGCGATCTGGGGCGGGAACAGGTGGATGGACTTTGTTTTCAGAACGAGTATGAAAACATTAAACGAAACCTGTCACTTACCTCCGAGTTCATTCGTATCATTCAGGAAACTGACAATTTCCCGACCAGTTATTATTTCGATTTGCGCCAGGCGCTGCATAAAATTCGCATCGAAGGGCGCTTTCTCGAAGTGTTTGAGTTGTTTGATCTGAAGCGTTCGCTGGAAACGATCAGCTCTATTGTCCGTTTTTTGAAGAATGCAAATGAAGAAACGTATCCCTGTTTAAAAGAATTGCTGGCCGAAGTTCAGATGTTTCCGTATGTGCTTGGCCGGATTGATACGATTTTAACCAAGCTCGGAACCATTAAAGATAATGCTTCGCCCGAACTGGCCCGAATCCGGAAAGAACTTCTAAGCAAGCAATCCAATGTTTCAAAGAAGCTTCATTCCATTTTGAGGAAAGCGCAAAGTGAAGGACTGGTTGATGAAGATGCGTCGGTGGCAATTCGCGACGGAAGGGCTGTTATTCCGGTATCTTCAGCAATGAAACGAAAACTCAACGGTATTGTCCACGATGAATCGGCAACCGGGAAAACGGCATATATTGAACCGGCTGAAGTGGTGGAAATGAACAACCAGATCAGGGAACTGGAATACGCAGAGAAACGGGAGATTATAAGTATACTGACGGCATTTTCGAACGATATTCGTCCTTATGTTGATGAATTGTCGGGTGCTTATCTTTTTCTTGGTAGAATTGATTTCATCCGCTCGAAAGCCACGCTGGCAAACGAAATGGATGCCATTCAGCCCGAATTTGAAAACCGTTGCCGGCTCGAATGGTTTGGCGCTGTCCATCCGATTTTGCAGAAAAAACTTGCACGCGAACAGCGCTCTGTTGTTCCGCTCAATATAAAACTGGACGATCAGAAACATATTTTACTTATTTCGGGACCGAATGCCGGTGGGAAATCGGTTTGCCTGAAAACGGTCGGGCTGCTTCAGTACATGCTGCAATGCGGCTTGCTGATCCCGCTTCAGGATGGCAGCAAAACCGGCATCTTCGAAAAAATATTTATCGACATCGGCGACGAGCAGTCGATTGAAAACGATCTGAGTACCTACAGTTCACATTTGCTGAACATGAAATTCTTCGTGAAAAATGCGAATGACAAAACGCTGATCCTGATTGATGAATTTGGAACGGGTACCGAACCGGCTTTGGGAGGCGCCATTGCAGAAGCTATTCTCGACCGGCTGGCGAAAATCCGCGCTTTCGGTGTCATAACAACCCACTATACCAATCTAAAACATTTTGCCGCATCGTCCGAAGGAATTGAAAACGGCGCCATGTTGTACGATTCGAACCGCATGCAGCCGCTTTTTATGCTTCAGATTGGGAAACCGGGCAGTTCGTTTGCTTTCGAAATTGCTAGAAAAATAGGCTTGCCGGAAGAAATAATTGAAGAAGCCAGCAAAAAAGTAGGGCAGGAGCATGTCGATTTTGATAAACACCTCCGCAACATCACGCGCGACAAACGCTACTGGGAGGAAAAACGGCAGCGTATCCGTAAGGTGGAAAAAATTCTGGACGATCAGGCTGAAAAATATGAAACTGAACTGAAGGAAATAAAACAATTGCGGAAAGAAATTCTTCAGAAAGCAAAAGAAGAAGCAGCGCAGGTTCTGGCCGAAGCCAACAAGCGTATTGAAAATACTATTTTTGAAATCAGGGAAAGTCAGGCCGAGAAAGAGAAGACCAAAAAAGTACGTGCTGAACTGAATACATATAAAGAAACAGTTAATAAAAACGATTCGTCTGGAGATGAGCATATTGATCTGAAAATTCAGCAGTTACGCGAGAAGGAGGAACGTCGCAACCAGCGGCGTCCCGTTGAAAAGAAGGAAGAGAAAAAAACGGTTGAAACGGTTCCCGACGAATGGCAGATTGGCGATCACGTGCGTATTATCGGTCAATTTAATATTGGCGAGATCATCGAACTGAGCGAAAAAAAGGTGGTGGTCGCTTTTGGCCAGTTGCGTACAAGTGTTGACCGTATGAAGCTGGAAAGGATCAGCAACAACGAGGCCAAACGGGAAGTAAAACGATACAACCAGACGTTGAGCAATATAACAAAAAATCTTTCCGAGAAACGGCTCAATTTTAAAACGGAGATCGATATTCGAGGGCAGCGCGCCGAAGAGGCCATTCCCAATATCCAGTCGTTTATCGACGATGCGGTGATGCTGAATTTCCACGAATTGCGCATTTTGCATGGCAAGGGAAACGGCATTCTGAAAGAAGTGATCCGCGTTTACCTGAAATCTGACCCGGTTATAAAATCATTCCGCGACGAGCATGTCGATTTTGGCGGTTCTGGAATTACTATTGTGGAACTCGATAACTAAAGTTTGTGAAATTTTCCGGTAAAATTTAGCATGATTTTACAACGATGGTTCCATCTGATTATCGGAAATAATTCTTTGCATCTCCATAATTTTATACTTGATCTCATCTGGTAAAATCCGCTTTGTATTTTTATCAAAGTCATACAAAACAATAACATCTTGGGCCTCTGCAACAATTTCACTTTTATCATTCCGAATTTCATGCTGAATAATGAAGCTCGTATTTTTTATTGAGTTAACATTTGAATATACCATTACTTGCCCCGGGTAAAATAACGGTTTGCGAAATTGGCATGTTGCAGATGCTAAAATAGGTCCGATTTTGGTGTTCGACTGTATTTGCATTAAACCTATTATTTCCAGATAATTAACTCTCGCAGCCTGGACGTATTTCAAAATTGCCAGGTTGTTTACATGTCCAAACAGGTCAATTTCACTCCAGTCAATCCGTAGTTCAAGTTTTAATTTTGATGCATTCATTTGTCAACTTTTTTCTTTGCGTTCCATGATCCTTTTTATGTGGTGATTTTCTGTATTGCCGTTTTCAACTCAAAAAAAGGAATTTTATATATGCTGTATCCGCCTTTTCTGTTTTTACCTTCAACAGTTATACTGAAATTCAATTTTTCAATTATCTGTTTTCCTTCTTCAGACGCAGGCATTGCATAAATTATTGTGGAGAAATCAGGATCACAGATGGTTTCAATTAATTTATCCAAACTCAGTAAAACTTCTTTTAACGCATACGAACGTGCAAATCCTTTCACGTAAGGAATAGCTAAGCTTTCGATGTATAAGTGATTTATCTTTTCTCTTTCATCCGGCTTAAATAGTGAATTTCCGCGGATGTCGTGTTCAATTATTTTTCCGGAAATAAATTCATTTAATGTCTCCTGACGAAGAGGTAAAATATCAACATGTCCCACCCGGATTCCATTTTTATTTCTGATTACAAAAAAAGCATTTGAATTTGCCGTATACCACTCCTTCAGAACAGTATACGGAATGGCGTCAATTCCCGAATAGGTCTTTTTTTCAAGCTCGGCGATCCATTCGATATCAGTGTCTGTCGCTTGTTGAACTTCAAACTTCGTTGACAGGAGATCTGTTTGTTCAAATTGTTTCAGGTTCATAGTTTCTTCATTTCTTCTACTACTGTAAATGGCAATAGCAGCATATCCAAGCGATATGTAGTCATGAATTGTGTGAATGCAAAAGTACAATATTTGGGGTATTTGTGAAATTTGAATGCAAGTTTGTGGTAATCATATTTTACAACCAACGATTGTACCCTTTTTTCGAGTCGGTGGAAAGCCTCCACATTGCCCCGTTAATGTTGCCATTGTACTGTGCCCCGCCGGTTAATGTCCCGGTCATGTCGGTATCGTAAAACAGTTTCAGGGCAAACAGCCTGTCGTTGCTAACTGTCATAGAGTAACTCATGCAATAAAAAAACATGATCTTTAAAATGATTGAAACTTTCCTGACCAAGAAAAAATTCAAAGACTTCTTTAATAAAAATATTGCCGCTCTATAAAGCAAAAAGCCCGGACTTGCCGGGCTTTTGTATCATCATTTCACTCGTAATATTTCATTATTTTCAATCTTGAAGTATCCCCTTTCTTTGCTGTGACTAAGGCATTTTAGGTGACCATCTTTTGTTATAACATACTTCTCTTTTGTTTCTATTGCAGGCAATATACCGTTATCATTTTCTTCTGAAGTTAACTCCTTAAATACACGAACATTAATTGTAAAATTTGTATCAATTTCACAGTAACGATCATAGTCATTTACCTTCTGCCCTGCAATTGTAAGTGTATCTTGCAGATTACCTGACTTACTATATAAGCTCAACTTGAGCCAATATTCATTAATCAAATAGTTGCTTTGTTTCATGATTAAAAGAAAGTAATCATTAACTTTTGTCTTATACAATCCTACGTACTGATAACTCTTGTCTGTAGGATATTTCTCTTTGATAAAATCATAATTTGATTTCTCGATCACCTTACAAACTGGGTTAGAAACAAGCTGAGTGGAGCCATTTATTACCTGCCAGATAGTATCCGAATATTTACCAAAGTCATCTAACTTCATTATACTTAGAGGGAGATGAAGTGTGTCAAAGTTGTTTAAGAAAAGGACAAACTTTGATGTATCAGTAATACTTGTTTGGGTATTTGTGTCTTTAAACCTACAGCCTAAAAAAGTATAAAGACATATTGCTAATATACAGAGTCTCATGATTCTAATTTTTATTTTTACGAACCTGTACCACGCGATAATTATAATTCTGGTTGTATGTGGGTTTTCCTGTCATTGAATTATCTGTTCCAACATTAAAAGAATTATTGGTGCCTTTCCCTTTTTGACTAGCTCCAGGATCAAAAAATCCAAATTTGGTAACTTCCTGAGTTTTTAAATTAGTTGTTCTTGACGAAATTGCAACCCAATGGTCTCCGTTACCATCTCCTGTCCTATCAACTTGTACTCTTGCTGATTTACCCTGATCAACTTGGGTATTTAGGTAATCAACACCACTTTTGGAATCTTTAATTCCATTTGCATCACCCCCAAGAGATTGGGTGCCACTTTTTTCAACCATCTTACCACTTTGATTGAAACAGTTGCCTTCATCACCATCTTTCTTCCCGGAGCCATCAGCCTTCATCTGACTAGAGAAGTCCCCTGTTTCCAGCACCTTCTCAGTCATCTCAACCGGTTCATTCTGGTCGAACTTGATGGATACTCCGTCTCCAATATTCTGAGTATAAGTAGTCCCTATGTTCTTATACCCTTCAACTTCTGCACTTCCTTTTTGCCACATGGTATTTCCTTTCTCATCTTCATACCAGTCCATTCCCGTTGGGTCAGTAACAGAAACAGGATTGTTGGCTGCATAGTGGTATGGAGACCATGAGTAATAATTTTCGGCGTGGGGGTCAACAGTATGCCACCGTCCCAGTTCTGGGTCATAGAACCGTGCTCCGTAATCATAATTCTCAAAGAACTCGTTGTTTAACTCCTTACCGTTGTAAAGATAGGTGTTTTTATCCAGATTATTGTCGGCAAATAAACTTCCGAATGGGTAATATTCAACTTCCTGGTCAACCACGGCTGTTGTACCGCTGTAATGCAAGGTAATACGGGTATCTCCCAAATGGTCTTTCAAATAGTAGTGGTACAAGCTGGTTGCCGGGTCGTAGTATCCTTCTGAAGTAAGCACTTTATTTAAACTGCCTCCTACATAAATAAACGGGCCGTAATACAGGGTAGTAGCTGCCGTACCAGAAATTGTTGCTGTCTTGCCCCATTTCAGGCCGCTTGCATCGTAGGTGTAATCAACTTTATTCGAGGCATCTTTATAATACTGTTTAGGTATATTTAGTTCATCAAAATAACCGATGGTTGTTAATCCTCTTAGTCCATCACTTACTGCATTGCCGTTGCCATCGTAGGTAAAACTGCCACTGGCGCTGCTCCCGTTGTATGTCCCGCTAACCGAACCAAGCTGGTTCCCTGTGTAAGTATAGCTGAGGTTTTCGCGGTTACTGCCTCCCGAATTCTTTCGGTTCAGGCTGGTAATGTTCCCGTTATAGTCATAAGCTACCGAACCCAGATCATAGGCTGTTGTAGTTGCCCAGCTACCGCTGTATGTGCCGTAATCGCCTGCTGTCAACCGGTTCAACCCGTCGTAACTGTAGTTGTAACCTTTTTTCGAATCGGTGGAAAGCCTCCACATTGCCCCGTTAATGTTGCCATTGTATTGTGCCCCGCCGGTCAGGGTGGTGGTCATGTCGGTATCGTAAAACAGTTGCAGGGCAAACAGTTTATCATTGCTTACTGTTGCCGTGGGGTCGTTCAATTGGGTAAGCCAGCCCCGTATGTTATAGCTGTGGTCAATATCCTGGTAACCATTATGAAGCTCTTTTTTCACCATACGTCCGATTTCATCGTAGGTATATTGGGCAACAATGGTCAGTGTGGTGGTATTGTACCCATGTCGCACATACGTAGGGCGGCCTGCATGGTCGTAGTCGAATTGCTCGTTAAGGGTAATGGCCGTTGATCCGGCTGTTTTCTTATGCCAGGTTTGCCGGTAGATGGGCTGCCCGGTAAAATTGTAAGCTGTCGATAACCGGTTATACCCTCCCTCGGGATTGGTTTGGTACGACTGGATCAGTTGTCCGTATTTGTCGTAGTAATTCACCGTATACAGCCAGGTAGCAGTTCCCAGTACTTTGGTTTTTACTCCGGTAACGCGGCCTTTTACGGCAGTAGTGTAGGAAGAAAAAACATGATTTTTAAAATGGCAGAGACTTTCCTGACCAAAAAAGAATTTAAAGACTTCTTTAATAAAAATATTGCAGCTCTATAAACAAGAAAGCCCGGCAGTGCCGGGCTTTCTTGTTTATTTGCAATTCTCTTCATAAACGCTATCTAATCGTTTTACTTTTTCTGGATTTGCAATTGAGTACACCTTACAAAACAAAGATTTATCTTTTGCTACTATAGAATCTAAATCTTCAAAGTAACTATCAGCAAACTCACCATCTACAAATTTCGACATCTCTAAAAGGAATTTATAAACGCTCTCATTACCGTTTAATGCACGTTTATAAAACAAATCTATTAACTTGTAATATGACTTTTTGTCCACTTTTACTTTGCTTGGATATGTTAGTGAGTAGAAAGACATGTATTCCTTATCTGTTTTAGGAATGCATTTGATTAAAAGCGCAGAAGCAATACTGTCTCCCATTTCCAATTTCTTCACGGAACTGATCAGAGTGTTTTTATACTTGGCAGTTTGTGCTATACAACTTACCACTAGAAATACCCCTAAAATTATAGTTATAACACTTCTTTTCATGGATTCTGATTATTGTGTTTTATATTTTCCTTATCATCAGGCTTCTTATTGTTCTTTATGGTAATAGTTTGAAGGGAACCATGTTCTTTTACAGCTTTATCTATTGCTTTCATCCCCTCCGGGGTGGTTCTCACGCATCCATTAGTCACTCGCTTATCAAAGTCCTTGTTTTCCCTTCCTGCATGGACTGCCATTCCAGAGCGATTTTCTTTCGTTCCTTTTTCTTTAAAATCTTTGGCTCTGTATATGCCCCCTTCTCCATACCTTCCGTTAGGACTATCCTGAGGAGTTGTTCCATCCTTTTCAAATTTACCGTCGTGAGTGAATCTTTCATTCTTGTCCAGTATTTCATAGGTGCCATCTTCCCATTTCCCTTTTGATTTGGAATCAACATTATTGTGAGCATCAAATTCCCCTAAAAATTTATCATCGGAAGAGTTGCCTACAGTTTCATTATCGTCAAAGATTTGAAGGGTTTTAGCTGCTCCATCAAACACCAAATATGGCTTCATTTCCATACCATCTGGGTCAATAAATCTTATTGGATTATCTGCTGCATAATTATAGGGAGACATCCTTCTAAATTTTTCCGCTTTTGGGTCCACTGAATGCCACCTCCCTAATTCCGGGTCATAGAATCGAGCACCGTAATCATAATTCTCAAAGAACTCGTTGTTTAACTCTTTACCGTTATAAAGATAGGTGTTTTTGTCCAGATTATTGTCGGCAAATAAACTTCCGAAGGGATAATATTCTACTTCCTGGTCTACCACAGCCGTTGTACCACTGTAATGCAAGGTAATACGGGTATCTCCCAAATGGTCTTTCAGGTAGTAATGGTACAGCGAAGTTGTCGGGTCGTAGAACCCTTCCGGGGTCAATACCTTGCTTAAAGTCCCACCCACATAAATAAACGGGCCGTAATACAGGGTAGTAGCTGCCGTACCAGAAATTGTTGCTGTCTTCCCCCATTTACTGCCTTGCGCATCGTAAGTGTAATCAACCTTGTTACTGGCATTTTTGTAATACTGTTTGGGCAGGTTTAGCTCATCGAAATAAGCAATGCTGGTTAAGCCGCGCAAACCATCGCTAATGGCATTCCCGGTTGCATCGTAGGTAAAGCTGCCACTGGCGCTGCTCCCGTTGTATGTCCCGCTAACCGAACCAAGCTGGTTCCCTGTGTAAGTATAGCTGAGGTTTTCCCGATTGTTCCCGCCATTGTCTTTTCGGTTCAGGCTGGTAATGTTCCCGTTATAGTCATAAGCTACCGAACCCAGGTCGTAGGCTGTTGTAGTTGCCCAGCTACCGTTGTATGTGCCGTAATCGCCTGCTGTCAACCGGTTCAACCCGTCGTAACTATAGTTGTAACCTTTTTTCGAATCGGTGGAAAGCCTCCACATTGCCCCGTTAATATTGCCATTGTACTGTGCACCGCCGGTTAATGTCCCGGTCATGTCGGTATCGTAAAACAGTTTCAGGGCAAACAGTTTGTCATTGCTAACTGTGGCTGTGGGATCGTTCAGTTGGGTAAGCCAGCCACGTATGTTATAGCTGTGGTCAATATCCTGGTACCCGTTATGCAACTCTTTTTTCACCATACGCCCGATTTCATCGTAGGTATATTGGGCAACAATGGTCAGTGTGGTGGTATTGTACCCATGGCGCACATAAGTAGGGCGGCCTGCATGGTCGTAGTCGAATTGCTCGTTAAGGGTAATGGCCGTTGATCCGGCTGTTTTCTTATGCCAGGTTTGCCGGTAGATGGGCTGCCGGGTAAAATTGTAAGCAGTAGATACCCGGTTATACCCTCCTTCGGGATTGGTTTGGTACGACTGGATGAGTTGCCCGTACTTGTCGTAATAGTTCACCGTGTACAACCAGGTGGAGGTTCCCAGTATCTTGGTCATTACACCCGTTACCCGGCCCTTCACAGCAGTGGTTTGCGGGTTATTGGTGTAAACCTGCGTGTAATTGTAAACAGAACCCCATCCCGATGTAACCGAATAATCGTCGTAATAGGTATAGGTATCCGGTACACAGCCGTTTGGGGTATAACTGCTACTGGCTTTAACAGTGCTCCTTAATGTTGTGTAATCATACGATTCGGTACAAATTCCCTGTTCCGAGGGGCGGTTTAGTGCGTCGTATCTGGTATAATGGTATTTATTTGCATTCAGCGCCCTCAGTTTGGCATCCTGGGAAAGCACCAGCCTGTCCCGGCTATCGTAAATCAGGTATTCCCATCCGGCACCGGGCAGTTCCTTCTCGATCAACCGATTGCGTTCGTCATATATGTACTGGTAACACAACTGGTCAAGCTCAGTGGAGCTGATGCTGCCGTCGTCGGCTGTTGCTTTGGGCGGGATTACGCAGCACAACTGTCCCAAATCGTTATACACATAGTAGGTTGAATGGGCTGTAGTTCCGTTATAAACGCGTTTCATCACTACCCGTCCTTGCTTGTCTTTAAACTCTTCGGTACGGCTGGTTGATGACGACTGGGTATTATTTTCGTCCCATGCAGTGGTTTTATACAGGCTGTTAACCGGGTAGGCCGTGGCCGACAGGTTCAGTAGTCCCGTACTGCCAATGGTATAGTTCATTACCTCGTTGGTGGTATTGGTACCATAAGCTATTTTTACCTCCCGGCCTGTTCCGTCACTCCAACTGTATCCCTGCGGCCTTTGTTTTAACACCCGGTACAGTGGAGATGCTTCGTAAACCGTTGTATTAAACGCATAAGCTGCGTCGGTGCTTCCGTAATTGCCCGTATAGCGTGCCGACGATTCGTAACTGGCATCATATCCGCCATTGAGGGTATAGGAATAGGGCAGGTAGTTTTTTTCAGGACGCCCGTATGCATCGTACTTCACGGAAGTGACTACGTCGGAGGTCCCGTTATACGATGCATTGCAGTCGTTGGCCTGCTGCGAGCGGCCCAGCCCGTCGAAATATTCCACACGGGTTTGTTTCGAGGTATAGCTTAGGTTGGTCACTGCTGTTTCAGTTGTATTGCCCGAAGTGCGTACCGTTTCGGTTTTTATATAGTTCATATCAATGCTTTGTGCCCAGAGTTCATTGGCAATCGCTGTTGTCAGTGTGGCTAAAATGAATATAAAACATTTCATAGTTATTCCTTTTTGATTATTAATTATAAATCAGCATAGTTGTAACTGTATCTTTTAACAATGTTCCCATCTTCGTCTTTAATCAGACGCAATCGGTTAAAACTATCGTACTCGTAGTACGTTGTAGTACCATTCGGATCGGTTTGCGAAGACATTCCCACAATTGGCTTATAGGAATAGGTGGTTGTTACGGCCCCGGGAACCAGACTGTTCAGACTGTTGTATAAAGTTTCGCTGTTGTATGTGCAAATTTTGCCGTCCTGTGAACTTATCTGCGAATAAGTTGCATTCACGACCTTGGCCATCGGAAAACTTCCATTCGAGTCCCAGAGGTACGAAGTAACAATACCCTCCTTCCCAGTTTTTTGCAGGATGTTTCCTTTACTGTCGTAGGTGTTAAAGTCTATTTCCGGAGTAGTATTGTAATGACTATCCTTGGTGGTTCCATTGAAATAAGTGAAAGACGACAGTGGCGATGTGGTTTCAAGGGAATATACTTTGTCGGGGACATAGCTACCTCCTCCTGATTTATACGTTACAAGCGAACTGTTAATTACCTGGTTATTGATTAGCGATATTTGTTCGACCGGGTAGTTGTGCATAAATAATGAAACCATTGAGGCATAGTTTCCGGTGTTAATATCCAAAGGGTATTTGTTTATCTTTTTTATAGCATTCCCCTTGCTGTCTGTTGTTTCTTCTCTGGTAAGCAGGGTATGGGCGACATTGTCGTAATAATAGTTGGTTGTACTGGCAACCGGGTTTTGACTGTTTTCATCATATAAGGTTTCGGAAAAAGAACTTAGTTTATACCAATTGTTCCACAAGTTATACGAAATTATCGTATATGGTTCATACGTTAATAAGCCGCCGCAATAACCGGTACCTTCATATTTTTTAAAGACACAACAGTTTTCTGTTATCAGTGTGTTTGTGTTTTCATAATCCCAAGTTTGTTCTTTTAAAATGTAATTTGAATAGCCATTTTTTGTTCCATAATACCGATATACCTCCAATCCATTTTTCCATGCGGTATTCTCTTTGGGATTTAAAAAAGATTCATCTCCGTATGCTACCCAGCCAAGCATATCAACAGATACATCAAACATACTGGCCATAAAAGCATTTCCTTGTTCTTCTGTAACACAAGCATAAGCAATGGGGTTGCCCTGAAAGGCATTTAGATCGAAACGGCTGTTTGAAGAAAAGGTATGATAAGTAATATTAACGCATGTGGAAATGCTGCCTTCCCATCCGCCTCCGCCACCTTCACACTCAACAGAAATGAATCTTCTGGTTGATACGCTTTTTACAAAAGCATTACCTCTATCGACTGTATTGCTCGATATAACATCCCCAACAACGATCTGATTGCCTTGTTTCGTAAAATTGTAATAATGGTATGTTTTAGTTGAAGTTGGCGAAGTCACCGAATTCGAAATTACCTGACTAACACGGAGTCCGGGGAAATAGCTTTCCTCATTTTCGGAATCGATATATGTGTTTGGAGAATATCCAATTTCATCAGTGCCTCCGGTAGGATAGGTTATTTGGTATAAGATTCCTGCTTTGCTGGCATTGTAATTTGGCTCTCGGTTCCCGGTGAAACTATACGGGAAATTCCATAAGGTAGGATGCTGTGCGACATACTCTTCAACCCTGGCCTGGGGAATAAACCATGTGTTTGACACCCCGTTGTAATAACCCCCTTCGTCTTGGGAAAATGAAAACCGGTGCGGCAGATTCTGAGGGTTTACATACGAAAAACTGTATTCTTTGTCTTTCGAACCAGCAACAGGAAAGGTAACATTCTTCAAAAAATATCTTGTTTTTATGTCTCCAAAATTCCAGCTATACAAATCGTCACCTTCATACAAAACCCCTTCAGGTTGAGTTGTGGCAGTATAGGTGTAATAGTCGAAATCAACATTAGATACAACATTATCCTGCCCGTCGTAAAGTGTGATCGTCGATAATAATTTATCGCCAACTAAATCTGCCCTTGATATATATCCAAAAGTTAATTTTATATCGGCACCTATAACAGATGTTAAACATTTAGTTTGAGTATATCTCCTGGAAACTTCGTATGAATTACCATAAGTGTGATATAAATCGTCTATACAATAATCATAATCGTCCCCTATTTCTTCCCCATCCTTGAATGAAAAGTTTTGAATAAAATTTGTTTTGCAGGCATAGGAAACCGACATATAATTAAAATTCAACTCATCATTGTACGGAGATTCTATTTTATTCAGGAACCAGGCGGTTGGAAGACTTGTCGTTACATACTCATCAATTCCCATACAGGTATATTCGATTTCCGTCTGGAAATAATATTTAAATCCCCGGTTATCGGTTATTCGAAATGTATGCGTTGGAGTAGTGCTAAGCACATCAATTTTTATTTTCTCCTGGTGGTTAAGCAATACAGCCTGATTGTTAACAATGATAAATTGTCCGCTTATCCCAAAAATGTTATATGAGAATAGATCGTATTCTCCATCAAAACTTCCGACTCCATTTATTAAATTACCATGTGCTTCTATGGTTGACACAGTCTGGTAGTTAGCAGAAGTCGGATTTTGAACAAGTTGATAAACAGGGGTTGTTAACCGTTGTGTGGCATACTCATCCGGAACTGAACGTATTGTTCGGTGAATGACTGCTGTAAAATTCTCGTTCCAGCCGATGCCCAGCCTTCCTCCCCAGTCGTTTACCCGTACCCCGGTAGAATAGTATTCTATGGTGGGATTATAACTAATAGCTCCCTGTTTAAGTTGAAAAAGAGGAATACTTTTTGCTATTCCACCAGTCGATTTTTTCAATTCAATTCCACCATAAGTTCCTAATGCACTAGCCGTAGGAGAGGCTGACAATTGTTGCTGAAGACCCTTAAATAAAGGTAATTCCTGTGCTTTAACAGTATATATCGCAATACTGAAACTTAGCGCTGCTAAATATTTAACTTTCATAATTACACTAATGTTTGTGATTATTTTTTTACATGTTTCTTGTTTTTTTTATATCAGCTAAAAACTCAGATGTGAGAATATTAGCTTTTATGTCTAGTGTGTGTAATGTCAATACTATATTGTTCGAAGCGCGTCACCCTGAACTTGTTTCAGGGCCTCATCTTCAAAGAGATGCCGAAATAAATTCGACATGACACTTTTCCAAATGGGTGTTGACATGACAGTTGGTTCTATACTTTTTCTTTTTCCAAATCATTTACTCCCGCATCAGGAGTATGTTAGTCAAGCATCAGGAGCAGCTTACTCCCGCATCAGGAGTAAGTTAGTCCGGCCCCGGGAGCAGCATACTCCCGGAACGGGAGCAATGCTCTCCCGATACCGGAAGAGCAGGAGCCTGTTTTTAACGCCCGATTACCGTTATTGCAGCATCAAGCCTTCCCGGCGAGACTTCCTTATGCCCTTTGATGATAGCGCGTACTTCCACCCGGTAATCACCGGCTGCCAGCGCGGGAACCAGGAAATGAAGCTCGCCGGGTTTGTTTAGCGAGATCACCTCCACACGGGTCTCCGTAGTATCGGGGGCAATAAAGAAAATGCCCTGTTGCGGGTCGGCAGTATCGTATTTCAGGTAACTGCCCCGTAACCGGGCCAGGCTCCCCGGGCTTAGCTGGTCGTTCACACTGCCGGTGGCTACATCAATAAGCTGGTCGATAACCGGGTGTACTTTTCCGGCACGTACTTTCTGTGTTTTAACCGAAGCTACTGCCTTGCCCAGTTCCGTGCCCGGGGTCAGGTTTAGCTTAACAGTGTGCCTCGAAGGGTCGTACGAGTCGTCAATCCCGTTAAATACTCCTTTAATGCTCAGGCTCAGATTAAACAGAGGGGTCGTAATGTTGTTGCCCATGGCGGCCTGTTCGCATATTACTTCGCGTTCCATTTTCAGTACAGCCAGTATGTCGGTTTCGGTAAGAGTTGACCCCCTTTTCAGCATTAGTTGTACTACTGCGTCCTGGCCGAGGCTGATGGCGTTGGTAGTAACGGCCATGTAATCGTTCGGGTCGCTTGTCAGTTGGTTTTCAAACAAAGCGTAAAATAATACATTATTAACCATTGTATTTTGTTTTAATGGTTGATAGGGATTTTGATAATAGTAATTCCGGAGGCAAAGGGCTAAAAAGCTAATTCAATTACATCGGAACATGGAGAGAAGGCCGGATTCGCCGGTATTTATCAGGCAATAATCGTGCTTGTTTTCGAAAGTATAGATGCAAAATACTTTCTTCCTGTACAGGACAGATCATAAAATAGTGTTTCATATACCGTACCTCGACGGTTTGAAAACGGGAAGATGTTTTATTCGCTTTTTTTCATACTTTTGTGGCGTTAGTGGGGACTGCAATTCCCTGTTAATAAAATTTTAATGTTGCCCTGCTCCGGAAAACCGGGGCAGGGTATTTTATTAGATACAATTTAAGTTATTGCTTTCACCGTAAATTCTTTTTTACTCAAAACATATAAAACTAAAAAACAGCTTGGTTTTATATATTCCAGATACATAAAAATTAGATTTCCTTTTTCGAGATGGCAATAATGTTTTGCTAAAGTAAAAACTAATATTCAAATAAAAAAGTTTTCGATTATCTGAATAATAAAAAAAATATAAATTTATGTTTTTAAGTGGAGCTGTATCTAGAGATCAAATCACTTAATAATCCGTATATTGATAGATGTCTTCCCTGAATCTGCTTTTGAACATGTAAATCAGAGTCAAGAAACTGGTTTAAGTAAAAGGAATAAAATAATGTCGTATCCGTCTTTCAACTACCCCTAAATCCCAATGTTATATAGTTAAGGTATTCTTCGTGAATACTTCGTGTTTTTTGTGTTTTTGTGGCAGGAAAAATAGCTACAAAGCCGCTAATTCTCAAAGGTCCACAAAAAATATATCAAATGTTTCAATTCTATAATTTCTTAACTATATGACATTGCCCTAAAAGGGGTTGGGGGTAAAAAATACGACAATAAATAGTTTCCATACTTAGTATCTGTGCTGATAATAGTTTTTTTTGTTTTATTTTTTCATAATCCGAGGTATAAACAGAATTGCTGCATTGATTGCAAATCCGGCAATGATGATCCAGTTGCCGTATTCAAACTGGAAAAAGCTCAGGCTGATTTTTCCTGAAAGAGAAATAATTCCTCCCAATATTATGGCCCATAAACTGTACTTTTTGCTGAACGGAATATTGAAAAGCGCGGCGATCATGGGTACAATAAATGCGCCGGAATAGAAGGACAAAGCCAACAACAGCGAGGCAACAATAGAACTCACCTGAAGGGAGATGAGCATGCTGAGGATACCCATAAGAACAACAAAATATTTTGTTTGTATGTATGACCTGCGGTTGTCAATGTCTTTATGAAACAGTTCGCTCATGATGACAGCAGAAGTAAGCAGCGTGGTGGCTGCCGACGAAAGTACGGCGGAAAGCAGGGCTGCAACCATCAGCCCGACTCCCCATTTTGGAAGATAAGTCCGGGTAATGTTAACCAGGGCCGAAGTTCCTTCCTGATCCGGGTTCAGTTGGAAAGAACAAATGCCGATATAGGCCAGCAGAAAGGCAAAAGGTATCAGGATGAGGGCTGTAATGAGTACGCTGATTTGGGAGATACGTTCGTTCCGGGCGCAAAAAACCCGCGAGTAAATATCAGGGCCAACCACAAATGTGCTGGAGAAAGTCAGTACCAATATCAGTAAATCGATGGGGGAAAACTGTGGATTGAACGGAAAGGTGGCCTGTATCGGAACGGGCTCCAATTCAGGACTTTTATACAGGACGATAAAAGTAACAACAACGCCGGCAAGGATAATGATGGATTGTATAAAGTCAGTTCTCAAAACGGATATTTGTCCGCCGATCAAAGTGTAGATAATATAAACAGCTCCGGAAATAAATACGCCAATGGTATAATCAAGACCGAAAAAGCTGGACAAAACCTGTGCAGCAGCAATGATTTGCGCCGCAATTATTCCAAGCCAGGCAAGCGGGATGATGACCGACGCTGTTTTTCGCGCCTGCTCGCCGTAAAATTGACCGATCAATTCAGGAAGGGTAAATTTCCCCAGGCGGCTTATCTTTTTTACGATGGGCAATAAAAGCAGCAGTCCAAGTGCCGCAGATAATAAATACCAGGTAGCTGCCCAACTTTGGTGTTCGGTAAGCCCGATGCTGCCTAAAATGGCTGAACCGCCCAGTATGGTTGCCAGCAGGCTGCCACCGATCTGCAATACTCCGTTCCGTTTTCCGGCAACAAAATAATCGGTCGGATTTTTTATTCTCAGGGCCGAATACACCCCGATAGCAAGCAACATGATCCCGTATACAATAAGAATGACCAGTTCCATTATTTTTGAATAGCTGTTCGGGTTGTAAAGAAAAGAAAATTCAGTATAAAAACCGTCGGGTCTAAAAAGTTCCGGAGTGAAGGGAATTACAAATGGTTGGATGGTTGAATTGCTGAATTGTTAAATTGTTAAATTGTTACTGGTTATTGGCAACTGGCCGCTAACAACCAGTAATCAGGGCGTTTTCTGAATACTGAGACTGAACATTGAAAACTATTCCGGAATTTGGGATTTAATCTTCATTTGTTGGATTGCCAAATTGCTGAATTAATATATTTTTGCGAAATGTTGTTTTCTCTATTCATACAAGGATTGGTTGTTGGCTTCCTGGTTTCTGTTCCGTTGGGGCCAATCGGGGTGCTTGTGATCCAGCGAACGGTTAACAAAAGCCGTAATGCCGGTTTGTTTTCAGGTATGGGGGCGGCAACTTCCGATACGTTTTATGCTATTGTCGCGGGCTTTAGTTTGACTATTATCATCGATTTTATCCGTCAACACCAAATGATATTTCAGGTTTTTGGTGCGCTCATTCTTCTGACACTTGGATTTTATATCTTTTTCAAGAACCCGGTACACGATCTGAGGCGCAATAAACGACGCGGCACAACACATTTTCAGGATTATATTTCGTCATTCTTTATCACCGTTGCAAACCCTTTGGTTATATTCGTATTCCTTGCTGTATTTGCCAGTTCCGGGTTGGTTTTAAATATCAGGGAACCCGATCATGCATTGGTAATTATTGGCGGGGTTTTTATTGGAGCCTGCAGTTGGTGGTTTACCTTGTCGGGCTTGGTAAGCCTGTTTAAACACCGTATCAATCTGCGGGTTTTATGGTGGTTCAACAAATCGGCCGGTATCATGGTCTGGCTATTTGTACTGGTCACTATGATTGTTGTTATTACAAAGAATATTCAGATTTAGAAATTGTCAATTATTGCTGAAAATGAGCAAGCTTTTTGTATAGTTGGAGGGCTTGTTTAAATTTGCACAACTTTTCAGAAAAATCGGAGAAACAAAAATATTATATAGGAAGGAAAAAGGTTATGGCACACTATTTTAACGATGTTTCAAGAACGTTTAGCGAATACCTGCTGGTGCCGGGTTTAACTACCAAAGAATGTGTTCCCGGGAAAGTTTCATTGAAAACCCCGCTGGTAAAATTCACAAAAGGGGAGCTTCCTTCCCTGGAATTGAACATTCCGTTTGTGTCGGCAATCATGCAGTCGGTATCGGATCATAACCTGGCTATTGCGCTGGCCCGTAACGGCGGACTTTCTTTTATTTTTGGTTCGCAACCCATCGGGTCGCAGGTTGATATGGTACGCCGGGTGAAAAAGTTTAAAGCCGGATTTGTACTGAGCGATTCAAATGTGATGCCCAATCAGACTCTGGCCGATGTTATCCGGGTGAAAAATGAAACAGGGCATTCTACCATCGGGGTTACTGAAGATGGTACTTCAAACGGGAAGTTACTGGGGATTATTACCGGACGTGATTACCGCGAAACCCGCGATCCGCACGACATGAAAGTGACCGAATTTATGACACCTTTTGAAAAACTGGTGGTTGGCAAGCTGGGAATAACCCTGGGTGATGCAAACGACATCGTTTGGGACCATAAACTCAATACGCTACCCATTGTTGACGAGAATCAGAACCTTTGCTTTTTTGTTTTCAGGAAAGATTATGAGAGCCACAAAGATAACCCAAACGAATTACACGATAATCAGAAAAGACTTTTGGTAGGAGCGGGGATCAATTCACGCGATTATAAAGAGCGTGTTCCCGCGCTGGTTGATGCCGGGGCCGATGTGCTTTGTGTCGACTCGTCGGATGGCTATTCCGAGTGGCAGGCCGAAACCATTCGTTATATCAAGAAAAAATACAACGGCGAGGTGAAAGTGGGCGGCGGTAACGTGATCGACCGCGATGGTTTCAGGTACCTGGTTGATGCCGGGGCCGATTTTATTAAAGTGGGAATTGGCGGCGGATCGATTTGTATCACCCGCGAGCAAAAAGGTATTGGCCGGGGACAGGCTTCATCGGTGGTTGAGGTTGCAAAAGCCCGTGATGAATATTACGAAGAAACCGGGATTTACGTGCCGATTTGCTCTGATGGCGGCATTGTTCAGGATTACCACATGGTACTGGCGCTGTCTATGGGCGCCGATTTCCTGATGATGGGACGTTATTTTGCCCGCTTCGATGAGAGTCCGACCAAAAAGTTGAAAGTCGGAAATAACTACGTGAAAGAATACTGGGGTGAAGGTTCGAATCGGGCCCGCAACTGGCAGCGTTACGACATGGGCGGCAGCGAAAGCCTGAAATTCGAGGAAGGCGTTGACAGTTACGTTCCGTATGCCGGAAAACTGAAAGACAATCTGGATATTACGCTGGGCAAAATTAAATCGACCATGTGCAGTTGTGGTTGTCTGACCATACCGGAATTAAAGGAAAATGCTAAAATCACACTGGTTTCGGCAACCAGTATTGTTGAAGGTGGCGCACACGATGTTATTCTGAAAGAGACAAATATTTGATGTATATGACGACGATGCTTTCCTGATAAACAGGGATATGTAAAGTATTGAGACAGATTTTCAAGAGAGGGTAATAATTTTAAAATCTGATCTCTGTATTCTGTTGAGGTTTCATTAACATTGGAAACAATTTCACAATACAGGTTCTTGTTTTCAATCCGATAATTTCACATGCACATAACTTCCGGTTAACAGCCAATGCTAATCTTTGTGTTGTTAGAAAGATTTTTATGGAAGTTCGAAAAATGGAAATATCGGTTATATCCGATGTACATCTTGCCACCCATGCCAGCAAAGCCAAAGAACTGGTACGTTATCTGAAATCGATTCACCCTGAAAAGTTAATTCTGAACGGAGACTTTATTGATTCCTGGCGTTTCAGCCGGAATTATTTTCCCAAACCTCATTTAAAGGTGATTCGCCAATTGATAAAAATGATGGAGCAGGGGATTCAGGTGGTATATATAACAGGTAATCACGATGAAATTTTTCGCAGGTTCAACAATACGAGGTTGGGCAATTTTAGCATTGTCAATCAACTTGAGTTGTATCCCGGCAACAAAAAAACATGGATTGTACACGGCGATATTTTTGATTTGATTATTCATCAGGCCCGGTGGCTGGCAAAATTGGGGGCAGCAGCTTATGGTTTTATGAGCCTTTTGAATAAGATGATCAACCTGTTCCGGAAGATTTTCAGGAAGCAGGAAATAATGATATACAAATCGCTGAAGGACCGGATTCTGAAAGACCGGAAGGTATTAACGAAATTTGAGCAAAACATAGGCGAATTAGCGGCTCTCAAAAATTACGATGTGGTGATTTGCGGGCATACCCATATCCCGGTCGATAAAATAATTGAAACCAGGGAACATTCTGTTCGATACATCAATTGCGGCGACTGGGTCGAACATTTTACTGCTGCCGAATACAATAACGGAAAATGGGAATTGGTTTATTTTCAGTATGAAAATGAAGAAGAACAGATTGCCGATGAATTATTTATTCCCGATTCGAAGCAGGTATATCAATCCATTCTTGAAGAATTTTCGATTACCCAACTTTCCTTTAAATGAAGATACTTTATGCGATACAAGGTACCGGTAACGGACATGTTGCCCGTGCTACCGAAATTGTTCCGTTGCTGAAAAAAATGACGGATACTGATGTGCTTATCAGCGGGATACAATCTGATTTAGGATTACCGTTTGAAGTGAATTATTGTTTTTATGGTTTGAGTTTTATATTTGGAAAAAGGGGAGGGGTCGATATTGCCCAAACTATCCGAAAGAGCAATTTCGGGCGGTTGTTAGTCGACATCCGGTCGGTGCCGGTTGAAAAATACGATCTTGTGATTAATGATTTTGAGCCAGTTTCGGCATGGGCCTGCAAAATAAAACGCAAGCCATGCATCGGGTTGAGCCATCAGAATGCAGTATTGCATCCCGGAGTTCCCAAACCGCTGAAGCGTGACCGGTTCGGTGAGTTTATCCTGAAAAATTATGCTCCTGTTTCCGAAAAATATGGGTTTCATTTTCAGCCGGTAGGGGAACATATTTTTACGCCTGTAATCCGTCGCCGGATACGCAATTCAAAAGTTGGAAACAAAGGGCATTTCACGGTTTATCTGCCTGCATACAGCGACGAAGAGATCATCCGGGTACTTGGCGCTGTGAAAGATGTGCAATGGGAGGTTTTTTCGAAACATGCGAAAGGGACATACGGATATGGAAATGTATATATTCAGAAGGTTTCAATTGAAGAGTTTGGAAAAAGTTTCCTGAGTTGTGACGGTATTTTATGTACTGCCGGTTTTGAAACTCCGGCCGAGGCGCTTTATCTGGGGAAAAAACTTTGTGTTATCCCGATGAAAAACCAGTATGAACAACTTTGCAATGCTGCTTTTTTAGCTTCGATGGGAATAAAAGTTCTGCCTTCTCTTTCAGGAAATGAAGCGAAGATAGAAGAGTGGGCAAAGACTTCAGAATATTTGCATATCAACTATCCCGATCAGACGGAGGCGATATTGAAAAATATTTTGGAACAATACGAAAGAAATTAGTACCATGTCAACGCTACACTGTCAGGAGCGCGTCTCCCTGAACTTGTTTCAGGGTCTCATCCTCAGGGAAATGCCGAAACAACCCCGATGGTTTGGGGCAGCATGACGCTCGGTGGAAAGTGTATTGACATAACAATACGTTTTACCGGAGCAACAAGTCCTTTCTCAAAAACTTCACATACTGTTTTGCTGCATCCTCAAAATGTAGTTTCATAGATGGACCGTATGGTATAAAAAATTCGGTTTCGATGCTTACTGTCTCTTTTTTTATGGTTCGTTTCCAAATGCCGATTACCTGTCCGCTTTCGATAATTACAGGTCGGAAAATGCCGTTGTTGGAGATGGCTTTGGGATTATCGACCTTGGAAATCGAGGCGCTGCGGTCGGTATAGCTGATCAGAAATTCGTCGTAGGCGGGAAGCAGGTGAACGGATGGCTTGTTTTTGTGCGATTCAGAAAAAGCGCCGGAGAACCAATACGTTTCTGAATTAACTGTTTCAGCAATAAATGCTGTTTTTACAAAGTCGAGCGCCTTTTTCACTTCGGTGCCCGACAGACCCGACCACCATGCAAAATCTTTTACAGTGGCAGGGCCATGACTTGTAAAATATCGGTTAGCCAGTTTAGCCAATGCTTCATCTTTGGTCAGCGTTTTTTTGTTTAGAACCCTCTCGCTGAGGAGCGCGTAGGTTTGCTTATTTCCGATGGCCGGGCCGCTGCAAATCAATCCGTCGAGTTCGGCGCTGAACAGAATGTGAGAAAGCCGGTTCTCATCGGTTTTTATGCCTTCCTTCTGAAACTCTGTTGCCAGTTCTTCGCGTGTTATTTGTGTTTTTGCAGAAAGTGTTTTTTCGATGATCCGGCTGGTTTTTGCAATGACATCTTCGGAAAGCTCTAATTCTTTATGTCGTGATTTCATGCCCGATTTTATCTTCGGGGCAGTCAATTCGAGCAGCCAGTGAATATCGTCGGCCGAAACTAGGTGCCAGGTCGGGCGCATCAGGTGGGTACGGATGATTTCACCGCGATTAAATGCGTCTTCAAAATCAGTAATTGTTGCGTTTTGAAGACGGATGCCAACTGCCCATTTCGACATGGCAAAATCCTGCGCCTGCATGGCGCCCATCCACGAAACAACTTGTTTTGCTGTTTTAAATGTTGAAGTACTGATGCCTTGACTCGCTAAACGGATATTCGAAATTTCAGAAAGTTCCATCGGTGCCTGTATTGTTTCAGTCTCTAAAAATAGCGTAAAAATTATTCAGACTAATTATGAAATTTCTCTCCTTTAGCCATCATTTCAAGAATAATTTTCATTCGTTTTTCGCGGGTTTCCGGCTTTTTTGCCGTCTGCAAGCGCCATGCAACTGCGTATTTATTGGTTTTATTCAGGCTCTCAAAGAATGCGAGCGCCTGTTTGTTTTTCGAAAGTTCTTCCATAAAATCGTCGGGTATCTTCATTTCCGACGGCGGATCATACGCATTATCCCAGCGCCCGTCGGCTTTTGCCGCTTCAACTTCTTTCCATCCCGAAGGTTTCATTTTCCCGGCTTTCTCCAGTCGGGCAATATGTTCTATATTCCGCTTCGACCAGATACTTTTTGATCTTCGCGGAGTAAAACGTTGCAGGTACGATTGTTCGTCGTACGATTTTGCCTGCCCGTCGATCCATCCGTAGCAAAGGGCTTCATAAAGCGCTTCGGCGTAGTTAATGGCTTTTATTCCTGAAGCTTTTTTGAAGAAACGTAGCCATATTCCGTTTGCTGAAGTATGGTTTTCGGCCAGCCATTTTTCCCATTCGGTACTTGTTTTGAACGATTTGATTTGTACCTCAGCTTGATCCTGTTTTTTTTCTTTTTTGTTTGCCATCATCAATCATTTTACTCAAAATAAACAACGATGAGAGCATTTTTGTTAGACCTGATTTATTTCTTCCTGCACTGTGTCGCGTATTTCCATGAAATTGGCTTCGCATTTGTTTGGATTCTGTGTATGCTCGTTCGGAACTATATGCAGGGGACTGCGAGTTGCTTTCCTGTCGAGCCGTCCCGAGGCCTCCATCGGGATTGCGTGTTGCGGACTTTGTTGTCCGTACGAAATCCTTGTCTGTCAAATTTTTCTCCGAATACGAAGAATGCTGAGGAGGGGTTTTAAAAAACTGTCAAGTTGCACGAATGCTGAAGTGTGCGAAGGGGAAAAGGCAAGCTCTTTTTTATTTTTTGGAATGTACGCGGCTTTCGCGCGAATTGCAAATGTGCTTTCGGATCGGGTTGTATCTTTTCTTTTTTACATCCATATTATCCGTTATTTCGTTTCGTTTTCCAAAACAGCTTTCACCCGTGGATAAGTTGCCCAAAACACAACTATCCCGATTGTAATCAGCACAATGGTAATCACCAGAAAATGGTTATAGACCGAAATTGAGCTCAGTTTAAAATGAAATAACAGCTGCGTAATCATAATTCCCAACCAACCGCTTATATGGCACAAGAAACTGTACAAGCCTGATAACGTACCTTTTCGTGCCGGGTCGATAAGCATATTGTTTCGAACGCTTAACACCGAAAGCCCGCTGAACCCGAAACACATCAGTGTCATTAATGCCACAATCTCTATGACTGTATGATGCTTTTCAACTGCAAAAAAGAGCAGGCTTCCGCCCAGAGCAAGCAATACCAGCGTTATGTTTATCATCATCACTGTTCGGATGCGGAACCGTTTTGCCAGATAGATTGTAGGTATCCGCCCCAGAAACATTCCGCCAACCAGGAAAAGGCTTACAAAACCATATTGACTCGCAGTGTAGCCCAGCTCGTCAATAATAAGAAACGAGGAAAAAGCTAAAAAGGCTCCTTGTAAAAAAAACAATGTAAAAACCATCGAACTAATGGCAAGGAGAGGTGAATGCAGGATGACATCCTTATATGTTTTTATCAGGTTGATTGGATTCAGCGGTGTTTCTTTTGCTTGCTGATTATCTTTTTTGCTTTTTATGAAAACGATGACAAATACCACTGCGAGGCTTAAAATCAACATCAGCCTGAAATTCCAACGCCACGAAAAATGATCGGTAATGTAGCCTCCTAGCACAGGCGATAACATGGGAGCCAAGCTTACCAACATGGAAAACCATGCCAGTCGGCTAAGCAGGTCCTTTTTTCCTGAACGGTTTCCAATCCAGGTTTGCGATGTAATAATGATAAGCGAACTGCCAGCTGCCAGCAATACCCTTCCTAAGTCGATCATAAGGATATTAACTGCCAATCCACAAACCAAATGACTGACTGCACAAAGCACTGAGCCAATCAGCAGGAGCGTCCGGCTTTTAACAACATCGGTGATGGGGCCAAAAAAAGCGAAGCTCAGGGCAAGCACAATGGAATAAAGGTTGATGTTCAGCGTGGCCCGGGCATTATCAATTCCAAATTCACCGGCAATGGTGGGAATGGAAGGGATCAGAATATTTCCGCCCATGCGGGTTACCAGCACTATCGCCAGTATTATTGCCGCGACTGCCCCTTGCGAAATATGCTTTTTACTTACCATTGCCCACGTACTTTACAACGGCACGGTAGATCGCTTCGAGCAAACGTTGAAGGTTCGATTTACCCTCGTGAACAATGTGCAGACATCCGGGCATGGAGTTGATTTCGCCAACAATGTAGCCGTTTTCGCCAAACAGAAGGTCAACACCGCACAGCTTCATATCCATCACCTTTACCACCTCTTTGGCAATACGGATGGCTTCTTCGTCGGGTTCCCAATACACGCCATCGCCGCCCACCGATATGTTCGAACGGAAATCTTCGCCTTTCGAGTTGTCGCGCAACACGCCAAACACCACATTGCCATCGCACATGGTTATCCGCACATCACGACCTTTGCTGGTGGCAATAAACTCCTGTGCAAGAAGCTCGTGTTTGCTGTTTTTGCAATATAGATCCTGGATGTTTTTCAGCTCCGATTTGCTTTTTACGAGGCAAACCCCTTCGCCTTTCGATCCATCGGGAAGTTTTATTACCATGGGCAAACCAATGCGTTCAACCACCCAATCGATATCGGTATTGAGGGTAAAAAGCAGGGTTTTGGCCACAGGGATTCCTGCTTTAAGGAACTTTTGGTACGAAAAAAATTTATCACGCGACCCGGCAAGATTCTCCGCTTTATGCAATGAAAAAACGTCGAGCATCTCAAGATGGCGCAGTAACGCAAAATGAAAATAGCCAACCCCTGCTTCGAATATGCAAAGGGCAAAATCGGGCAAAGGCTTGTAATTGCCTGCTACCCGAATTTGATCTCTTTTGTCGGACGATACCTCCAGATCAATTTCCATCATGTTTACAAACTCAAGGGCAAAGGGCAGGTTCTTCATTTTGCCCAAATCGTCGGTCGAGAAGTATCCTTCTCCCGCCTTTTTATCTGATATAATCCAACCGTTCAACATATTTTTATCTTTTTATCCATTCTGAATTTGCTTCTTCCTTAACCATTACCGGAAGTTTCACTTGTGTGGCCGATCCTGCTTTTTGAATCCGATCGGCATAGAGCCACTGCTGCCAACCTGTTTTCATCGGAACAATTTGCAATGGTTTGATCATCTTTTGCTGATTGCAAAACACATCGAAAGAGAAACTATTTTTTGAAAGTTGAAGGTGTGCCAGTTCTGAAAGTTTGCCGGAATCAAAGTCTGAAGTTGCTTCGAGATAGCAGAAATACCTCCGATCTTCCTGATTGGGAAAGACCTGAATTTGCACAACATCAACACCCATCGATCCGGCAACCTGCCTAATGGAATTGGCAACCAAACTTGCAGGGACTTTCTCTTCGGCAATATTCAGTGTCTCTCCGCTTTTGTAGGCAAAAACAATATTGGGAGTGTTGCCCGTAAAACCTTCCACCTTCACCATATCCTTCATGTTGTAGCGGTACAACCCCGACCATGTGGTCACAACGAGTTCATACAACTTCCCCTCTTCCAATTGATGGGCAAGCAGAGGAGTTCCCCCACTTTCGGGCAAAAATTCATAAAAGGAGGTGTAGATCGACAAGATTCCGGCGGCATTATTGGGTTGTGTAGGAATGTTGATCCGTACCTCACTGGAGCCGTAACCTGCATCGAAGAAAGCAGCTTTTTCCGAAACCAGAGGCTTCACATCCTTGATATAATGCCCCACCGAAGCCGAAAGCCAGAAGGCCATCAATTGCATATTGGGCCAATATTCTTTGGGCTGAAGGTCGCCGGTTCTTTCCAGAATCTGTCGGAGTTCTGCTGCACGTTCAGGATCGGGAGCAAGTTGCGGGTTGATTATTTCAAGCACTAACGGATCGATTTCCGGTACACCCTGAACCGTACCATTTTCTATGTCGTTGATAATATTTGCCGCTCGCAGTGAAGCAATTGAAGCCAACTGACTAAACCGCCCGGCATTGTTCCCAACCACCATCACCACGTTTCGTTTTTGCAACGCAAACCGGAGAAGAAGGTAATCGCGCGTGTCGGTATTTTTGTTTAGAAGAACATCCATCGGAAAGGCCATTCGGATCATTTGCTTTTCACCCATACTGTTCTTCAGTGCTATTCCTGAAGCAAAACCTACCGGAATTCCTGCCTTCGTTGGCGGTTGCATCGATACATTGGAAAGTGGAAGCACATAGCCCGTTTTGTCAAATTGTGGTAAGTTCCTTAACAACTGCATCCTTCGGAAACGCGACACAACTTGTTTTGCCAATGAACCCGTTTCGCTTTCGGGAACCATTTTCGATGAATTCCCGGTGGTACCACTTGTCAACACAAACTGTTTGGCCATGCCCGGAAAAAGCAGGTCGGTTTCACCATCGGCCATACGTTCCGCATAGGGTTCAACATCACTCCATTCCGAAATGGGAATTTGTTTTTGAAAATCTTCAACAGAATTGATCCCGGCAAACTTGTATTTTTTTCCAATTTCTGTTTCCTGCGAAGTATTCAATATCTGTTTCAGAACCTTTTTCTGTACTTCAGCCGGATCAGAAAAACCAGTCATGGACAGGCGCATAAAATCGGCATCGGGCATTCCCAATAACTCTTCAGGAATGCTCTTCTTTTCCAGTTCAGGTTGCTCAATAAATTTTCCAGTCATTTCGGGTTTTATTAATTGGTTATAGCATCCAGTTGCTTCCGGGTTTCTCTTTAATCATCACGGGCAATTTTACTTGTGACGATGAACCGGTTTGCTTATTTTTTTCAGCATAAAGTGAATCCTGCCATCCGTTTTTCATCTTCATCAAAGTTAGTGGTTTCAACAACTTTTGTTCAACACAATACCTGTTGTATATTATGGATGAAACCGTAAGTTCCTGTTGAATTTTTTCAGAAAGTTCATTGGCATCAAAGTCTGAACAATGCGCTTTCGATTCGAGGTAGCATACATACCTTCGCCCTTCCAAATCGGCGTATATCTGCACTTGAACCGGTTCTATTCCATTTTGTGCAGCAATTTTCCAGATAACGTCATTGACTTGTGATGCAGGGACTTTCTCGTTGGCAATGTTTAAAACATCGTTGCTTTTGTATTGAAAAACAATATTGGGCGTGTTGCCAGTGAACCCCTGCACCTTCACCACATCTTTCATGTTGTAACGGTACAAACCTGCCCATGTGGTAATCACCAATTCATAGCATTTTTGGTCTTCGAGCTGGTGGGCAAGCAGTAATGTCCCTCCTTCTTCAGGAATAAATTCATAAAAAGCGGTAAGAATAGACAATGTGCCCGCGGGATTGTTGGGCTCGAACGCGACATTGAATTTTCCTTCGCTGGCACCGTAGCCCATGTCGAGGTATTTTGTCGTGTTGGGCATCAGTGGCTTTATATCGTTGATGTACTGTCCCACTGACGAAGAAAGCCAGAATAGCATCAACTCCAAAGAAGGCCAGTAATCGCGCGGCAAAATTTCGCCCTTCAATTCCTTGATTTGTCGCAACCCGGCAGCACGATTCGGATCGGCAACCAACGCAGATTCAAGTTTTTCCAACAAAACCGGATCAATAGTGCCGGCTCCTATGACTGTTCCGTTTTCTATATCCTGAATAATGCTTTCGGAATGGGCATTGGCAAACCGGATCAACTCTGTCATTCGCCCAACATTGTTGCCGGCAATAAGCAACACGTCGGGACGCTGAATGGCAAAACGCATCAACAGGTAATCGCGTATGAATGTATTTCGTACAGCCAGAATTTCATAAGGAAAGGCCATTTTGAGAGGTTGCTGACCACCTAAACTTTGGTTCAAAGTGAAACCTGAAGCATAGCTGATGGGGATTCCACCCGAAGTTTTTTGACTGGGAAGTATATTCGACAAAGGCAAAATGCAACCACGGTTCAGAATTCCTGGAGAGATTCGGTTCGTGGCTATTATCTTCAATTTCATTACCAGATTGCGGGCAATTGCACCGGTTGTGGTTTCGGGGATGAGCTTCGATTTGTACCCAGTTGTGCCTGTAGTGGCAATGAAAACGTTGGGTTTCCCGGGAATCAGAATATCTTCATCACCATCGGCCATCCGGTCGGAATAAGGTTCCACATCGGTCCATTCGGCAACCGGGACGAGCCGCTGAAAGTCGGCGATGGTTTTGATTTCACTGAAACTGTGCTTCCGTCCAAATTCGGTATCCTTGCTCCAATCCAGAATCTGTTTCAATTGCAAAGATTGAGTAAGCTCGGGAGCCTGATAACATTCCTGTGAAAGTTGAAACAACTCGGACGGAGAGATTTGATCGAGGGTTTCGGGGATATTTTTGTCAGATTGTTGTAGTTTTTCGATCATCGTTATGTTCTTACAGAATTCGTTCATACTGTTCTTTGATATAACTGCACAGCTCAACGGCTTTCGGGCTGAAAAGCTGAATGTCGTCGAAGTTGAATTTCTGATGCAGCAAGTTGGTGTAGATTAAGTCCCATTCCCTGTTGGCATTGGGTTTAATGCCGCTGAAGAAAAAGCCGTTTGCCATCAATAGCTGATCTGAATTTTCAGGCTGGTTCTCATGGGACGGAACAATTGCATGAATGGTGATTATACCATCCTGCTGAAGCGAACGCGTCTGCTTTTTCAGTACCGTTGAAAAATCTTTTCCAATGGAATTGAAATAGAGCTTTGCATGTTGATTTTCAGTATTTGCCTTCACCTCAAAAACCGATTCACCAACCGCAACGGTTCCGTTGTTTTTTTCAACTTGAATCGAAAAGGTCGTACCTGCAAAGAACGAAGAAACCATCTCGTGATGTTCTTCGGGGATATAAATGGGTTTCAATGGCAGGTTAGGCGAAAACGTGACGAATCCATAAATCAGACTTTCGCGGGGATTGTGGCCAGCCTTCATTCCCACGAATGAGGCATGGTTGTATACAGAAAGTTCTAACAGGCTAATTGAAGTCCCGGTCATGAATGCCTGGCTCGATTTGTGGGAGGTAACTGCTTTGATATAGAGAATTACATTTGGGTAATTTAGCATCACCTCCTCTTTCATATCGCGCTTTAAAAGCAAAAAGGCGCGGCTTTTCCGGTACTGCGGGTCAACCATGGCCATTCCAACCTCGCCAAGTTGGGGACTTTCGAAAAGAATAGCCTGGTGACCAATGATTTTCTGGTCGGCTGTGGCAACTACCATCGAAAAAATCTTTCCGGTGTCGATTGCCTCCTGAAAAAGTTCTTTGCTATAGGCAAACGACTTGGCGTACGAGTATCGGTAGGTGTTGTAAACAAGGTTGATGATCCCCGGTATGTCGTCGGTTTCGGAATGCCTGACGGTGAAGTCGTATGAAATACCGGGCTTTAATTCTTCCTTCGCTTCGTCAGTCCCGCTCAAAACAGGTTTGTAATTTTTCAATTTGAACTGGATAGCAAGTTCCCATCCTTCTCGCCCCCGGTTTTGAAACAAAAGTTCGTCGCACAGCCCACGGAGCAACCTTAACGACAGCCCATCGGCAGTGCCTTCCATATCGTCGACCGAAAAATCTTTTACCTCGCGTACATTCATGGGCCTTCCATGATTTGAAAAAGACAAAGACAGGCGGTCGTCCATCTCCATGCAACGCAACTGGAACATTTCAGAGAAATCCTGATCGGGAATTCCAACCATGATGAAGGAAAAAGCCTCTTCGCCAATCAATCGCAACCGCTGTTTTTCAGCAGCATCGGCACCATAGCAACCGCCTACTTCTTCAAGAAAAGTTGCTACTACATTCACAAAATCGAGGTTGTAAGGAATACTTAAGTTCATATCGTTTGATAATAAAGTGCTTTCATATAGTTGCTCAGTTCAACCGCTTTAGGGCTGAACAGCTGTAAATCATCAAAACTGAATTTCTGGGTAAGTAAGTTGGTATAATAGAGGTTCCAATTCCCATCGGAATTTGGTTGCAATCCGCTGAAAAAATAACCATTTTCCATGAGCACCCGGTCGAGAACTTTGGGTTGATTTACATGGGTTGGAATAGAAACATAAAGCGTAACCATATCTTCTTGCTGCAAAAGCCGGGTTTGTTTTCGTAATTGAGTAGCAAAATCGGTTCCCAGTTTTTGGAAATTCAAAAATGTATGGTGATGACTGTTGTCCCTGACCGTTTCAAATACTGACAGTTCTTCGTCAAAGTCGCCTGTATTTCTCTCCAATGTAACCGGGAAACAGGAATCGTGCAATAAGGAACCAATCATCTCAACATGCTCGGTTGGAACATATATGCAAGAAGAAAATTTCTGCTCGGCAAAGGTCATAAATCCATATACTGCACTTTCCCGACGAATGGCTTTGGTGTTCATCCCTACATAGGAAGTATTGTTTATCAACGACAATTCCAACATACTAATGGTAAAGCCCGACATAAATGCCTGACTTGCTTTGTGTGAAGTTACCGTAGTAACATAGATGATCAGGTTGGGAAACTTCAGTTTGATCTCGTCGAATGTGGCTTTTTTCAAGAGAATGAATGCCCTGCTTCGTCGGTATTGAGGGTCGATCATAGCCATTCCAATTTCACCCAAGTTTGGGCTTTTTAACATCACCGCCTGATGCCCGATGATTTTTCCATCGGCTGTGGCCACCACCAATGAAAGAAGTCTTCCTGAATTTATTTCTTCTTGAAAAAGAGCCTGATCATAAGCAAATGGTTTGGGATACGAGTACCGATAGGTGTTATAAACCAAATTGATGATCCCCGGAATATCTTCGTAGGTGGTAAGCCTGATTGTAAAATCATACGAAATATCGGGTTTGGTCCCCTGTTCTGCTCCTTCAGTATCTCCCAATATTTGTTTGAAGTTTTTAAATTTGAACTGAATGGCCAATTCCCATCCTTCACGGCCAAGGTTCTGGAACGAAAGTTCGTCGCAAAGTCCACGCAGCAGGCGCAACGAAAGCCCATCGGCCGTACCTTCCATATCGTCGACTGAAAAATCTTTTACCTCGCGCACATTCATTGGCCTTCCGTGGTTCGAAAAAGATAACGACAAGCGGTCGTCCATCTCCATGCAACGCAACTGGAACATTTCGGAGAAATCCTGATTGGGAATTCCAACCATGATGAAGTAAAAAGCCTCTTCTCCAATAAGCCTCAAACGTTGTTTTTCCACGTGATCGGCGCCATAGCAACCGCCTACTTCTTCAAGAAAAGTTGCTACAACATTTACAAATTCAAGGTTGTAAGGAATATTTATATTCATAGGATCCGGTAAATTGGGTAAGGTGCAATATAGTCAGAAACGGGAATAATTACAACCCCTTCAGTATAGTCGCAAAACAGCAGTAATGCTAGGGTTACAACCATTTTAGACTATGTGAAAGTGGAACGGGCTTTTAGAAGCCATTATTAATTGAATTGTTTTATGATGCAAAGAAATTGCTTCTTCATTGGCATAATATGTTTTTTTTATGGCTTTATCTTCCCAAACAGCCCCATCAGCTTGGTTTGATAAAGTTCATATTTGTTTACGCTTAAAATTATACCGAAACAATTTATTTATCTGAAAACGCAAATATTTATTGAAAAAATAGATTCCCCGAAAAAGGAAGAGATTTGTTGTAATTACTCATACCCTTTTAAAAGTCTATCCAATTAACATCGTGTACTACGCACAATACGCACAAAGCCAGTGTGCGAGGGGTGTTGTTTTCCCCAATGCGCCCCTCAGGCGCAAAGAGCGGGGAAAAGAAATTAAAACCCCTTGCTATGTGGTTCGAAACCATAGATTTTTTGCCATTTTTTAGTCTTTCTCAAGGTTGCACTAAGGTGTCGTAGAGGCGATACGGCTTGGTGCTAACTTTGAAATTGAGTTGCAAAGATAAAATTGCGGTACTGTTTTTTTTATTACCGGCTTTCTGAATGCAAAAAGGCCGCCAAAACCGGCAGCCTTTATAATGATGTAAGAATTATTCGTCTTAAAATATTTTGTAGGCAATGCCTATTGCGCCAACTATAGTACGTTTATCATATGATTCCTTGTATGTGCCGAAATCTTTTTCATCCTTGACATAGGCCGTGTACATGAAACCTGCGTCGAGAATAAGTTTTTCGCTTAATTTATACGAAAATCCCAATCCTCCGGTGTACGAGTCGTTACTGTAGCTGAAATCACTCTGGTAAGCTTCGTCGACACCCATGTTTGAGCTCATTGCCCCGATACTGAGGGCAAGCTTATCGGAAACGGCATATTCAGCTCCAAGAGCAATTTCTACATAGTTTTTATCGATTGTGCGTTGTTCGTTGTAAATATTCAGGCCCCAGTCGACACCTTTGTCAAAATATAAATTGTATGAAAGAGAAGCTTTCAATTTGTCGGTTACTTTATAATCGGCGCCAATAGCCAGGATAGCAGGTAAATCGCTGCGTGTTTTTTTACCGTCGGGGAACAAACCCATATCGTCGACTGTCGTTTTGTTTTCCAGTTCCAGTTTGGTTTCAAATTCATATTTAATCCCGATATTCAGTTTTTCGAGATGGATATTAGCCCCCAGAATTGGAGTAAAGCCAGTTCCTGTTTGTTCAGTATCTACTTCTTTATCTCCAAGGTTGCTTGCATTTGCAGCCAACGTTGTACCTGTTCCCAGCATTTGTGTGCCTGCGGCACTGTAAGTTGCCTGTACCTGGGTAAATGGCATTGCACTTGCCTGTGTGCTTGAAACGCCAAGACTAACTAAACCTCCGGTTAATTGTTGCGCTTGCGCTGCACTGATAATACCGGCGCTCTGTGCCTGAGGAATTGTATATGACCCGGCACCTCCGCTAATAATCGGATTAAGACTGGTTGCCGTGGCTTTTAAGGTGTTTCCCAGCCCGGTTGCATAAGTTGCAGCTTCGGTCAGGTAAGCGCTGCCGTTTTGTAAATCGCCGGTAGGACCCAACTGAATGTTTGTCATTGTTCCTGCATAGGTATTTTTTGATGGCAAGTAACGGGCGCCTCCGTAAACTGAAAAGGCATCGCTTACTTTGTAGCTCAGACCCAGTTGAATTCCCCAGAATACAGAAGTTCCTTCAAAATTAATGTCCACATCGTAAGCCTGCACCGGAAATCCGAGGGCAGAGAGCGAGGATAATGCTGGAACCAGTTTGGCAATATTTCCTTCGAACGATGGTAATCCGGTGTCAAATGTGGCTGAACCGCCGCCACCATTCGGTCCGAAGCCCAATGAAAGTGCGTATTTGTCGGTTTTGTAAACAGCAAATGCTGTTGGGAAAACAGGCGCTTTTACATCGCCGATGTATTCATTATCGTACATTAATAACGGGTTCTCGCTCACAATAGTCTTTTTCTGAAAAATAGTCTGGTTATGAACCCCAAAATGGAATCCATTTTCCATCACCATTAATCCCGCCGGGTTGAAATAAACAGCATCAAGGTCTGTTGAAGCATTTCTGGAAAGCATCCTGACGAACTGGGCGCTCTGGTTTGTATTGGTTAATATGCCGCCAGCCAAAGCCAGATTTACAACACATACTACCAATGCAGGTAAAAGGACTAGTTTCTTCATATTTGATTTTTAAGGTTTTTGTTATAAACAAAAGTAAAATTTTTTTCTACCGATGTTCCGGTTTATGCTGAAAATCAATATTCTGCAAAATATTAAAACAATTAGTTCATTTGTTCGATCTAAATGAAAACAAAAAACCCTACCCCGGAAGTTTTCCAGAGCAGGGCTATATGTTAAAATATCAGCTTGTTATAAATGAATAACTTCGTCGTATGCGGCTGCGGCAGCTTCCATGATTGCCTCGCTCATGGTTGGGTGAGGATGGATTGATTTGATCAGTTCGTGGCCGGTAATTTCCAGTTTTTTGGCAACAACCAGTTCTGCGATCATTTCGGTGACGTTTCCGCCGATCATGTGGGCGCCTAAAAGTTCACCGTATTTGGCATCAAAAATCAGTTTTACAAACCCGTCTTTTTGCCCTGCAGCGCTTGCCTTGCCACTGGCAGAGAAGGGGAATTTACCTATTTTTAATTCATATCCGGCAGCTTTGGCTTTCTCTTCCGTCAATCCAAGCGATGAAATTTCGGGATTGGTATATGTGCAGCCCGGGATGTTGCTGTAATCAACCGGTTCCGGATTAAGTCCGGCAATCTTTTCAACACAAACAATGCCTTCAGCCGATGCCACATGGGCCAGTGCCGGACCGGCAACAATATCGCCAATAGCGTAAACCGACGGAACATTGGTCTGGTAAAATTCGTTAACCTTCACTTTTCCTTTTTCAAGCTCGATACCAAGGTCTTCCAATCCTATGTTTTCAATATTTGGGGTAATTCCGACGGCAGAAAGTACAATCTCGGCTTCAATAATTTCTTCACCCTTTTTCGTTTTAATGGTTACTTTGCACAATTTCCCTGAAGTATCAACCGATTCGACGGAAGCTTCAGTGTATATTTTCATTTTGCTTTTTTTGAAATTGCGTTCCAGTTGTTTGGCTACTTCCTGATCTTCGTTCGGAACCAGGGTTGGCATGTATTCAACCAGTGTTACCTCGGTACCGATGGCCTGGTAAAAATAAGCAAACTCACTTCCGATAGCACCCGAACCCACTACAACCATCGATTTAGGCTGTTTGGGAAGGCTAAGTGCCTGGCGGTAACCAATAATTTTTTCTCCATCCTGTTCCAGATTAGGCAATTCGCGCGAACGGGCTCCTGTTGCCAGAATAATTTGTTTGGCTGAGTGGCTGGTACGTTTTCCGGTTTCGTCGACTACTTCAACCGAATTTTTCCCGTCCAGACGTCCGTATCCGTTGATCACTTCGATTTTATTTTTTTTCAGGAGGAATTGCACTCCTTTGCTCATCCCGTCGGCGACATCGCGGCTGCGTTTGACCATGGCGCCAAAATCGGCTTTTACTTCTCCTGAAATGGAAACTCCGTAGTCGGAGGCATGACTTGCATATTCCAACGCCTGGGCGCTTTTCAGCAACGACTTGGTAGGGATACAACCCCAGTTCAGACAAATACCGCCCACGTTTTCCTTTTCAACAACAGCAACATTCATCCCGAGTTGGGCTGCTCGTATTGCTGCCACGTATCCTCCCGGGCCACTTCCTATAACTATTAAATCGTAACTCATATCGTATATTTTCGTGGTTTATAATTTACCGAATAGTATAACATATCTGAAACGGAAATGTTTTTTCGAAACAGAACGGAAATGATACTTAAAAGTAACATTAAATAATCAGGCAAAGATTGTTCTTTTTTCCTGATTGCTTTGCATGCAATTTTTTCAGTATGCAAGATTCCCCAATCGCTTTCAGGTTCAGTTCCCCATCTTGTACTGCCGGGTAATTGTTCTGCTTCCTCTTTCCATGTTCCTTCCTGAATAAAATTCCGGTACCGGTCGTAATGCGATTCAAACTCAACCAACCGGCCTAAAAACCATTCTCTATAAGTTTCTTAATTCTACTTTAACAGATTCTCCGTAGGGAAAGATTTTTCAGCTTTTTTACCCCGTCCCTGAAGGGTGAAAGCTGAAAAATCAACCTTTCCCTTCAGGGATTCAGGGTAAAAAAAGGTTGATTTTTCTAATGTGTTAAAGTAGAATTAACAGTCAGAAGATTTTCATGTCATTGCTTCTCGTAGACCAGTACCAGCAGCCCGTTTGCACCAATGGTTACCTGGGTTGCATTTTCAACCTTTGCATCGCCAACACCTGCTGATTCGGTATAGCGATAGCCGGGAACCTGCAGTTGGGTTGAAAGGGATTTGTTGTACTTATGGGTCATTACAATAGCCATCCGGTTTCCGTTTGTATAACTTCTGGCTTCAATTGCTTTGTTATCGGTTGAAAAACCATCGGTGTCACCATACGTTCCGAGAAGCAACAATGATCTGTACTTTTCCACCAATGGACTAACTTTTGCCAAATACTGTTGATAACGGGGGGTTTCATCAATTAACCCACGCAACCTGAAGGTTTGTACGTTTGTTCTCAGTCCTAATAATACAGCCCGGTTTGTCTGCCATTCAACATCCGGTTCATCACCGTCAATATCGCGATCGGTTATTATGATTTCAGGAAATGTATAACGAAACCAGTCAATAAAGTTGGTATGATTATTTCCGGTTGCAGTTTTTCCCAAACCAAAAATACCATGCACAAAATCAACATTTTGAGATGTGACATCAGTAATCCATTCTGTACCGATGGCCATGTTTTTATCTTTTTTGTCAATATAATTATGGATCATTTTTAAAGCATTTGCTTTGTCTGCAATGATTTGTAATCTCAGAACCGGAAACTCTTTACTTAAATCCCAGTTGGTTGCGCTTTCAACATACCCAAGCTGATCATAAAAAACGCTGTTAGCCCCCAGCTCAATTGCCCGGTCGGCCATTTCTACCAATTTTTGCTGCCATTTTGGGTTTTTGGTATCTGCCACAACAAACGATCTCGGATTGAAATAACTTAAAACGGTTCCTTCTCCCGGAAACTTATAGGCCTCATTTAATTCTTTACCTGCACTGTTTGTATAACAAACTTTCTTTCCGTCTCCATTCTTATAATAATCACTTTCAGTATCAATTAATTTTCCGTTGAAATACATGATAACCTTTCCTCCGTCTTTTTGAAAATCAGCCACAGCTTGTTTCCATGCCTGATCGCCACCCTGATCCGGATCTGTTGTATAATATGAATCGGGATATCCGTTGTCCATTCCACTATTCCACCATCCAAACGGAAAGGCAACATTGATTCCAACACTTTCGCCTGCTTTTTTAATACGTCCGGCAAAATCTTTATATGTGAAAAGAGTCTCACCATATTGTTGTCGCAGTATGTTACGTTGAAATCCACGCATCTGTTTTATCCACGCCGGTGGTTCAGGATGGTTCCACCAGGTATTTGCCCAGTCGCGGTATATCTTTGATGTTTGATGCCAGTCTCCATTATATAGCGCAATAACATTTGCATCGTTTTCCCATGTTTCACCATAAAGACAGTTCAGATACTTATATAAACCCGCTTCCAGTTCATCAAAAACACCATTCTTGTCCGGATATAACCTGACCCCATGACAGGTGTACTGAAATGCCGGATCATGGCTTCCAAAATATAAACCCTGTTCATCTCCGGTAAATGCAAAACAATTCGCGGCAACTCCAATTGGGTAGGTTATATCCAATTGGCGGAAATGATGGTCCGGCCCCCAATAAGAGAATTCCATCGATAATATTTTCCCCTTTGGATCAGGAAAGATATGTCCGCCCCGCAAAGTGGTCAAAAGCTTGTGGTCAGCCGGAACCTGTATATTGCCCACCAAAGGGTACTGCAATTCCCGTACAATGGTATGCAACTCGTTATTGGTAATTTCAGAACTGAAGCGCACCCTGTTTTCTTCAAGAACCATTTTCAGCGTAAGTCCAAATTTCAAATCGGCCCCTCTTGCTTTTAAACTTTTATAAATAACTAAAATCCGGTTGCCTGTCTGATGGATTTCCGGCTGGTTGTCATTCGCCAATACCTGTATTTCTTTTTCATTTTCACGATCGAAATACAATCGCCACATCGGTTTTCCGGAAGCATAATTTTGCCCGGTATGAAGATTTTTTAAAGTGATGAGGTTTCCCTGTTTATCAACCGAAAACTCGATATTTTCGTTTTTCAGGGTACATGTATTTTGGGCTGTTCCGTTCAGGACAAAAGATCCCAAAACAAAAATCAGTGTTAATGTTTGTTTTATCATCGATTTCTGAAGTTTTTATAATTGTGTATTTGATAAAAAAGGATGAGCCAATAAAAACCCATCCTTTTTCACAAACCAGGTCAGTAATTAATAACCCGGGTTTTGATCTTCATCGCTTATCGCATCGTTATAACTTAATTCATCGACCGGAATAGGATACAGCAATATTTTTTCGTTGATAACAATTCCATGAACATTAAATATTGTTTCAGCTAGTTTTCCCATTCGGCGCAAATCGGCAAACCGTTTTCCTTCGAATACAGTTTCATAACCACGTTCTTTCAATACCAGATTAAGGAACGTTTCTTTGGTATAATCAGCCTTCTTAAAATCTCTTACAGAAGGAGTTTTGGGGTTTAATCCGTAGGCACGGCGGTGAACCATGTTCAACTTTTCAACGCCGTCGTCCGTCGGGCCATTATTTACACGGCAATCAGCTTCGGCATAGTACAGCAACAAATCGGCATAACGGTAAAACGTATTGTCCGTCGCACAATAAATTGAAGTAGTGGTTTCATCTTTTGCCTTTTTATAAAACAAGGTTGTCTTCGATCCGTTTACCAGAGTGGAAGGGCTTTTAAAATCATTATTGTAACTATAGAAATTTAGTTTTTTCCGCAAATCTTTATAATCCCATTCCTTTACAAATTTATTTTTTACAGAGTCGGTATACAACCCGTTGTTTCCTTGTTTATTGAGATAGATGCATTTATTGTAATGCCCCATTGCGGCGTACTCATTTCCATAATCGATATTGTATTTCAGATAAAATATCTCTTCGGTCGAACCGTTTACCCCGACTCCAAAAATGTTATAAAAATCATCTGGTTTTGAGACCGGAACCAGCGCAAATTTATTTGAATTGATCACTTCGAGAGCCTTGGTACGGGCTTCAGCATATTTCGCTGTTTCCATGTAAACATCTGTCAGTAATGTTTTTACCGCATTCTTGGTCGGCCTTCCGTAATTCCGGGGATTATCGGGCAAATTGGTTTCTGCAAATTTCAGGTCTTCGATAATAAAATTGTAGAGATTCTCAACCGGTTCTCTCGGGACAGACATTTCTACCATGTTTTCTTCGGTACGTAACGGAACGGCTCCCCAGTAACGTACCAGTTGGAAATAACAGAACGAACGCAAAAACTTTGCTTCAGCAACAAACTCATTGATTTCTGCCTGAGTTGCTTTTTCTGCTTCCGGAGCTTTCTGAATAACCAGGTTTGCATTCCGTATCGCACGATAAACCCTGATCCATACATCAGACATCCGGTTGATATTGGTCGCATCGAAACCCTGGAATTGATTGATCACCAAATAAGAGCCGCGGGCATATCCATAATCAATTTGTGATTCGGGAATGGTATGGAAATTCTTTCGCAAACCGCGTTGCAGTTCATAATAAATCGGAATAACAGCAGCGTTTATTTCATCGGCTGTATTATAAAATGTTTCTGTTGCAATCATCTTTGGTTCTTCGGTAAGCATATCTTCGCACGAAGCAAAACCGAGGCAGACGACAATTAAGTATATTATTTTTTTCATGTTCCCGTGATTTAAAGATTAAAATTCAAAGCGGACACCAACCATTACCGATTTTGCTGTTGGATACGAGAAGTGGTCGATTCCCTGATTAAAGGAGTTATCACCACCACGACTGTTCACGTCAGGATCCCAGAACGGATAGTTTGTTATTGTTACCAGGTTTTGCCCGCTCAGGAAAACCTGACCTTTGCTAAACCATTGAATACCCATATTTTTTGTAGGAATAGAATAAGCCAATTCAATATTTTTCAGTCGAATATACGATCCGTCGTGTACAAAACGGTCAGAAATTGCATAGGTATTTGTACTGGTGATTTTAGGATATTTGGCATCGGTATTTTCAGGAGTCCAGTGATCGTAAAGTACTTCTTTAAACATATTCAACCCCCATCCGTAATCGTAGTTTGCCGAACCTTCGCTCAAACACATCAGGTCGTTTCCCTGAACTCCCTGAATGAAAATGCTGAGAGAAAAATTCTTATACGATGCCGCAGAATTAAAACTATAGGTAAAATCAGGATTCGGATCGCCGATATAGGTTTTATCGTTTTCAGTTAAACCCGATTTGAGAACTTTTTCCCCGGCACTGTTATAAAATAAGATTTTCCCGTTATCATCATATCCAGCTTCCCTGTACCCGTAGAAAACGCCAAAAGGCTGGCCTTCCCTGATCAGATTCACATAATCGCCCACCCAGGCCAGTGAATAAGTAGCGCCCAGAATATCCTGATGATTATACAATTCAACTACTTCATTCCGGTTAAAGGCGATGTTTGCCGAAACATTCCATTTAAAATCTTTTGTGTCATACAAAAAAGCATCAAGTTGAAATTCCAACCCTTTATTCCGGATTTTCCCGACATTTTTCATGGTTGTCGTGTATCCTGAAGATGGGGACAACTGAACTTCGTTGAGCAGGTCGCTGGTGTTTTTGACGTAATAATCGGCAACGAGTTGGATTTTATTATTGAATAAACTCAAATCAAAACCAACATTTGTCTGTGCCGTAGTTTCCCATTTCAAATCGCCGGGATAGCGGTCTCTCGGCTCAAAACCTGAAAGATATTGTTTGTCGAGTACAGCAGAAACAGACTGCAACAGATTAATCGTAGAATAGGCTGAAATAGCCGTGCTTCCGGTAACCCCGTAGCCAGCCCTGAGTTTCAAATTGGAAATAAACTCAATATCCTTCATGAAATCTTCATTCGATATTTTCCAGGCCAATGCTGCCGACGGGAAAGTTCCCCACTTTGATCCTTCGGAATATCTTGACGATCCATCCCTTCTTATAGTAGCCGTTGCCAGATATTTTCCGCCATAGGAATAATTGACACGACCTAAGAATGAAAGTAAATTCCACTCTGAATAGCTTGACGAAGGAATATCCAGAACCGTGGCAGAACCAATATCATAAGTTTCCAGAACGTCGTTGATATACCCGGTTCCCGCGACACTTAGCGGAGTTGTCTTGTATTTTTCGTAGGTTGAGCCAGCCATTACAGACAAACTGTGATTTCCGATTTTTTTATCGTAGGAAATCGTATTATTTGACGTTAATTCCATTGTATTGCGGACACTGATAGAAGCATGCCCTGTGGAATTTGGGTATTCTGTAGTTACATAACCATCCGATCGTGTTTCCGTGTTCTGAACATTCCCCGAAGTAATAATAGTCAAATCTTTAACGGGCTTAATGGTGAACGTTAAATTCGACATGATCCTGTTGATGTAATATTTTGCAGTTCGTTCATTTATATAAGCGACCGGATTCAAAAAGCCGGTTGCGCTAAACGGATAATCCTCGTTTAGCCGGTGATAAGAACCATCTTCGTTATATGGGCCAACAGTAGGCGTAGCGCAAAATGAAGCCTGGAGCAGGTTGCTGCCTCTCAGACCACCTACATCATCTTTATCGATTCCGCTTGCTCTGCTTATAACTGTATTGGAAGAAACATTAAATATTTTACTGATCTGATGATCGACGCTGGTACGAAATGTAGTTCTGTTATAACCGGAATTTTTGATAATTCCCTGCTGGTCAAAATAACTCCCGCCTATTGCAAATTTTGTTTTATCATTACCACCGCTAATATTTAAAGCATGGTTATGGATCGGAGCATTGCGGTAAATCAAATCCTGCCAATCGGTACCTTCTCCGGCTGCATTTATTTCCTGCTGCGTAAAATATTCTGCGCCGAAATCATTAAGCTGCTGGATATTCATCAACTGCATATATTCCTGAGCATCACACATGTCAAATTTTTTCCTCAATTGCTGAATACTAAAACTTCCTTCGTAGGTGACTTTTGTTTTCCCTGCTTTTCCCCGTTTGGTAGTAACGATAACCACCCCGTTAGCGCCCCTTGAACCAAAGATCGCTGTAGCTGAAGCATCTTTCAATACATCAATCGATTCGATATCAGAGAGATTTACCATATTGGCGCTTGATACAGGGAAGCCGTCGACAACCCAAAGCGGTTCGTTATTTCCCAGAATAGAGTTATTTCCACGGATACGGATTTGTATGGCAGCGCCCGGCGCCCCGGTGTTTTGTTGAACAAACACACCCGCAGTACGTCCTTGCAGCGATTGTGCAACGGTTGCCCCCGGAATTTCGGCAAGGGCTTCTCCTTTAACAGAAGCAACCGATCCGGTCAAGTCGCTTTTTTTCATGGTACCATATCCAATCGCCACCACTTCCTCTATTCCAATAGCGTCTTCTGTCAACGTCACGTTAACTGAAGACTGGCTGCCAACAATAATTTCCTGTGTTTTCATTCCCACAAAAGAAAAGACAAGAATCCCGTTAGCAGGTACATTTGAAAGTGTGTAAATCCCTTCAAAACTGGTAATGGTCCCCTGCGTGGTTCCTTTTAAAACAACCGTTACCCCGGGAAGCGGCGCGCCGGTTGAATCAACTACTTTCCCCGAAATGTTTTTGGATTGCTGAGTACCGGAAACATACTCCCCATTGGAAGTAATGGCAATATACCGGTCAATAATACGATACGAAAGGCCTGTATCTTTCAATAAATTGTCCAGTACATTTTCAATTTTCTCATTTGCATAATTTACCTGGACTTTCTTGTCCAGTATTTCTGCATCATATTTCAAGACAAAATGGTACCCCGAAACTTCTTCCAGCTTTTCAAATACATCTCTCAGCGAAGAGTTCATCGTCAGGTTTACCTTCCCGTTCTGTCCGTACGAACCAGCGTAAACATGTACTCCAAGTACAAATACTATAACCGCAGTTATTCTCATAATTCGCCACAATTTTTTTATGCTCCGAAAAAACGGAACACAATTCGTTTTTTTCATAAATTTGAACTGTTTTAGTGAATATTAGCCTTTGTCCAGAAGGCTTTTGTTTATCTCATTACAGGTTGGCACCGAAAATGCCAACCAGGCAAGCAGGCCGGAAATATGTCCAGTATTTTCGGCCTGATCTTTTTTAAGTAGAATCCAATCTGTTCATGCGTCGTTTTATTGTTAGGTTTTATCAATTATTCCCAGTATATCAGGGTCGATTTATCGGGCCGTTGTACAATCCGGTATTTCATGGAAGAAGTCAAACGGAAAACTTCGAGTATCTGGTCTACCGGTTTGTTTTTCATGATGGTACCCATGTACAGCTCATCAGCCAGTTTCTCATTTTTTATGATGATTTCAACATTGTACCATCGCTCTATTTTTCGGGCAATTTCCCTCAGGGTTTCATTTCTGAAAGTAATCAAGCCACTTTTCCATGATGTATACAGATCAACGTTTACTTTACTCACCTGAAATTCTTTCGTATCGTCTTTGTATTCAATGTTTTCCCCGGGAACCAAACGGGTGAATTCCACCCCGGTTTTACTGAATACGCCCAGACTTCCCTCGATCAGTGTGGTATTTACTTCCCTGTCGTCGGGATACGCCAAAACATTAAACGAGGTTCCGTAGACCCTGAAATCGAGCAATTTGGTATTCACCTGAAACGGGTGCAAACGATCTTCAGCCACATCGAAAAAGGCTTCTCCTTCCAGACTTACAATCCGCTCGCCGGAATTAAAATTTGCAGAATATAAAAGTGTACTTCCGGAGTTCAACTGAACGCTCGTGCCATCGGGCAAAACAACATTCGACATTTGACCGGCCGGAACCGAAATGTGGGTGTCGGACAAATACGTCGGTATATTCACTGGTTTTTCTGATACGAGATACTGAAATACCGCGCCCATTGCAAAAATCAACAAAACAGCCGCTGCGTATTTTATCCATTTTGTATACGTGAAAAACCTTGATTTCCGGTTGGTTTGCTCCTTTGCAATATCGTTCCAAATTTTATCCTGATTTTCATTCGCCCGGGCTGTCAGCGCCCAAACTTTCTTATATTGAAGCAGTTTTTTTCGGTTTTCAGAATCGGCTTCCATCCAACCAAATATTTCCTGAATTTCCGGTTCCGAAGCTTCTCCTGCCAAATATTTAGTAATGATCGTGTAGTCCATTTTATTCGTTTTATATAATGGGTACACGCAACCGTTAAAGAACCCTATACCGGAAGTAATTTTTTTAAAACGAAGTTGTCAAAAGGTGAACATGTAAACATAAAACAGGAAAAGGAAATTTAGTCAATTAGCAGTTAGTCATTCAATGTCGTTAAGAAACGAGCCAATTGAAACATTTCAGATGTTTTTTGTGAATCTTTGAGAATTTGAGACTTTGTGGCTAATTTTTTCCTGCTACAAAAGTACAAAAAGCACAAAGTACACACGAAAAATACTTTATCACATTGATTTGGTTCAGGAAACATACTGCATGATGATCTGGATCAAAACAAGCGGAAGATAGTCCGACAAATTCGATTTTAAAGCTTTCAGCGCCCGGGTCATATTCGCTTCAACCGATTTTACAGATATGCCCAGTTCTTCGGCAATTTCCCTGTTTGTTTTTCCGTCGAAACGGCTCATGACAAAAACCTGACGGCATTTTTCAGGCAACTCATCAATGGAGCGCAGGATCAGTTCTTCGAGTTCCGAAAATTCAAGGGAATTGAAATCGAATGATTCAAGGACCTCCCGGTTCAGTAAATTTTCTTTTTGCTGCAATTGTTTATCGCTGTATTTGCTGACTACTTTTTCATGCCGGATATAATTCAGGCAGGCCGATTTTGCATAGGTATAAAGAAACGACCGTATCCCGTTGAATGTAGCTATTTTTTCGCGGTTGAGCCAAAGGTTGATAAATGCTTCCTGCGCCTGATTTTTTGCGCGTTCCCGATCGTTGACAAATTGATTGCAGAACCCGACAATTTTATTGTAGTCCGATTTGAAGATCGTTTCAAAGGCTTTTTCGTCGCCGTTTTTAAAACGAAGCATGAAAAAATCATTCATCTCTTGCTGTTCTATCCCCATTATAATCAAGCTTTTCGTTTCTGACTACAAAGATGGTCTTTTTTTTGAGAATTGATTTTAACTTCATTCAGCCGGACAAATAAAAAACCGCCTCTCCCCTGTTACGGTTTCGAGACGGTTTAATATATTTTTCAGATCAGTTCCGGCTATTCATTCAATATCTAATTTTCAATACTGAATTTAGCAGCAAAAATGTCTACCAGGCAAACAGCGGATAACCTTTCATTATTTCATTTACTTTGGTGCGGACGGTATCAATAACTGCTTCGTTTTCCACATCGCTCAGCACCTGATCGATCAGTTCAACAATCACCGGCATCATCTCTTCTTTCAGACCACGGGTGGTAATAGCCGGAGTTCCGACACGCAGACCGGAAGTCTGAAAAGGAGAACGGCTGTCGAACGGAACCATGTTTTTATTGATGGTAATATCAGCACGAACCAGAACATTTTCGGCTACCTTGCCGGTCAGTTCAGGAAATTTGGTACGAAGATCAATCAACATTGAGTGGTTGTCGGTCCCGCCTGAGATTACTTTATACCCTTTGTCGATAAAAGCCTGCGCCATTACAGCAGCATTCTTTTTCACCTGCGCCTGGTATACTTTGTAGGATGGGTCAAGCGCTTCGCCAAAAGCAACTGCTTTCGATGCAATTACATGTTCAAGCGGACCGCCCTGTTGTCCCGGAAATACAGAAGAGTCGATTACGGCCGACATCATTTTTATTTCGCCTTTCGGAGTTTTAAATCCGAGCGGGTTTTCAAAATCCTTACCTACAAGGATAATACCTCCGCGGGGGCCACGCAGTGTTTTATGGGTTGTTGAAGTTACAATGTGCGCATATTTAACCGGGTTATCCAGCAGTCCGGCAGCAATCAGTCCGGCCGGGTGAGCCATGTCGATCATCAAAACGGCGCCAATCCGGTCGGCAATTTTTCGCATCCGGGCATAATCCCATTCGCGCGAATAAGCCGATGCACCGCCGATAATCAGTCTGGGTTTGTGTTCCAAAGCCAAAGCTTCCATCTCATCATAATCAACCCTTCCTGTTTCTTCTTTTACATGGTATGCAATCGGTTTGTATAAAATACCGGATGAATTTACCGGCGAACCGTGCGAAAGATGACCTCCGTGTGCAAGGTCAAGTCCGAGAAATGTATCGCCCGGGTTCAGAATTACGCTCAAAACAGCGGCATTGGCCTGTGCACCCGAATGAGGCTGAACGTTTACATACTCAGCATCAAATAATTCTTTGAGGCGTTCAATGGCAAGGGTTTCGGTTTCATCAACAAACTGACATCCTCCGTAGTACCGTTTGCCCGGATAGCCTTCGGCATATTTGTTGGTCATTACCGACCCCATGGCTTCCAGAACCTGTTCGCTCACAAAGTTCTCAGAAGCAATTAATTCGATGCCATGCAACTGGCGCTGACGTTCTTTTTCAATGATCTCAAATACTTTGGTATCTCGTTTCATGTGATTATATATTATTTTAATTTGCCACATGGAATTCGCCAACGAAAAACATTCCTGTATTTTGTATGAATATTTTTCTTACTGGCTCATTTCATCCGTAAAGATTTTATGTTTGAATGTGTGGCAAAGGTACAACTTTTAAAATCCGATGGCAGGTGAATCAATTCAAAATAATGAGGTATTTTTGAACAATTAAACTTAAGGTAATGAACAAACGGCCTGTGCTTTTTTCGTCAGCATGTATACTCAGTTTTTTGGGAGGAGGGCTTGCTGCCCTTATATTCCTTACAGTATCTTTGTTTTATAATTTTTTTGCCGGAAAAATTACGGGTATCACCAACGAATTAAGTATGGAAGGAACTTCCCCGCTTTATTTTTTCCTGATGTCGGCATTCCATACTCTCTCTCTTTACGGGATCATTACAATGTGGAAGTTCCGTAAAAACGGCTTTTTCCTGTACCTGATTGCACAAGCGGCAATCGTTGTACTTCCGGTTGTTTTTATCGGGGGAAATGCATTCTCCGTAACCAACGCCATTTTTACGCTGATTTTCGTGAGTATTTACTTCTTTTATTACCTATGGATTACCCTGAACTCTTCAGAAGAAACAATTCAGCAATAAAACAATCGAACCAACTTAGGATATATCGTCCAGATTATACGGCGTTTCCTGATATACGTAATAGTTCAGCCAATTGGAGAACAGTAAATTGGCAGTCGATTTCCATTTCATAACAGGCTCCAGTTTTGGATTGTTGTTCGGATAATAATTCTGCGGAATATCAATTGGCAGATTTTTCAGTTTATCGCGTTTGTATTCTTTATCAAGCGTGTAGCGCGAGTACTCCGAATGCCCGGTAACAAAAAGCTGACGGCCATTTTTTGCCATAACAATATTCACTCCCGAAACTTCCGATTTGGAAATAATCTGCAATTCAGGAACCTTTAAAATATCATCTTCCCTGATTTCCGTATGACGCGAGTGCGGGAAGTAATATTCATCGTCAAATCCACGGAAAATCGGGATTTTATCGTCCAGTAACTGATGTTTGAAAACGCCAAACATTTTTTTGTCGATCGGATATTTCGGAATTCCGTAATGGTAATATAAGCCAGCCTGTGCCGCCCAGCAAATATGAAGTGTAGATGTTACATGGTGTTCAGCCCAATCGAAAATCAGTTTCATTTCGTTCCAGTAATCCACCTCCTCGAAAGGCAACTGCTCGACCGGAGCGCCGGTAACAATCATGCCGTCGTATTTTTTTTTGAAAATCTCGTCATAGTCTTTGTAAAACTGTTTCATGTGCGAAACCGACGTGTTTTTCGACGTATGACCCTTGATTTTCATGAAATCGATTTCGATTTGCAAAGGAGTATTCGAGAGCAAACGCAGCAAATCGGTTTCCGTCGTGATTTTTAGCGGCATCAGGTTCAGGATAACAATTTTCAAAGGCCTGATATCTTGGTGACTGGCTCGTGTTTCGTCAATAACGAAGATGTTTTCTTTCCGTAGAAGATCGATTGCAGGCAACTGATCAGGCAAATTAAGTGGCATATTGTTTCTGTTTTTATTTTCAAATAATCTGTACTCCCCTGTGATTTTCTCCGTGAAACTTTGTGGATCAATTAATTCGCCACAAAGCAGCACAGAGTTTTCACAGAGTCAAAAGTAGTTTTTCAGTGTAAAACTAAATGTATTAACCAATTTTTTTCAGCGCTTGTTCAAAATCGGCAATAATATCGTCGATATGCTCAAGTCCGACCGAAACACGGAGCAAGTTTGGCGTAACACCTGCTGCCAGTTGCGCCTCTTCAGACAACTGCTGATGAGTAGTTGCAGCAGGCTGAATGATCAGTGTTTTGGCATCGCCCACATTGGCCAGATGGCTTGCCAGCTTCAACTCATTTACAACCGTTTTTGCCTGTTCCTTATCGCCTTTCACAATAAACGAAAGTACACCACCGGCTCCTTTCGGCAAATATTTCTGCGCCAGTTCGTACGACGGGCTGCTTTCCAATCCCGGATAATTCACACTTTCAACCTTCGGGTGCCTTTCAAGCCACTGGGCCAGTTTCAAAGTGTTTTCCACATGACGGTCAAGGCGCAACGAAAGGGTTTCAAGGCCATTGATCAACAGAAAGGAGTTAAACGGGCTCAGTGAAGGGCCAAAGTCACGCAATCCTTCAACACGCGCTTTAATAATGAAGGCAATATTTCCAAACGGCCCGTCGAAATTAAACACATCCCAGTATTTCAAACCGTGATACCCCGGCGATGGCTCGGTGAAACCGGGAAATTTGCCGTTGCCCCAGTTGTATGTACCGGCATCGATAATTACGCCGCCAATGCTGTTGCCATGGCCATTAATCCATTTGGTAGCCGACTCAACCACAATGTCTGCGCCGTGTTCAATCGGGCGGAACAGATAACCGCCGCCTGCAAACGTATTGTCTACAATGAACGGGATGTCGTATTTCTTTGCCAAAGCTGCAAATGAATCAAAATCAGGAATAACGAAGCCCGGGTTTCCGATCGTTTCCAGAAAAATTGCCTTGGTATTCTTATCAATCAGCTTTTCAAAAGATTCGATGGTCAGATCTTCGGCCAAACGAGCCTCTATGCCCAGTTGTTTGAACGAAACTGTAAACTGGTTATACGAACCGCCATACAGATACGGGGAACTCACAAAGTTATCGCCAATCCCCAGAAGGGTTGTAAAAGTCAGGAACTGGGCAGCGTGTCCCGATGCAACTCCCAGGGCAGCAACTCCGCCTTCCAGTGCGGCAATGCGCTGTTCAAACACATCGGTAGTCGGATTCATGATCCGGGTATAGATGTTCCCAAACTCTTTCAGCGCAAATAAATTGGCTGCGTGATCTGAATCTTTGAACGTATAGGCCGAAGTCTGATAAATCGGAACAGCACGTGAAAGTGTTGTTCCGTCGGGTTGGTGGCCAGCATGCAACTGCAATGTCTCAAATTTTAATTTTCTTTCTGTCATGATATTAATTTTTAGGGTTATTAAATATTTTATGTATTTCGCGAATCGCTTTCTCTTTTTCTTTTTTGGCAATAACCAAATAACTCACCAAATCGGATGCACCGGAACCACTCAGCAACACGTTGATCTTCTGATCAGCAACCGCTTTAAACAATCGGGCCGACACCCCGTGATGGCTCTGCATTCCATGCCCGACTACCGCAATCAAACTCACTTCATCCTCAATAATCAGTTCGCTTACCGAGCTAAGCTGAATTGCTGAACAAATCTGTCGGGCTTTTTCCGCATCTGCTTTATCAAGAATGATGTTGATACTCACCTGTGAGGTAATTACCGACCGGATGTTAATGCCGGCATGATGAAAACCTCCGGTAACTTTCGCCAGAATACCGGGTTTAAAACCAACTCCCGGCCCGTTTAGTTTAAGGATGGCAATTTCATCGTCGCTTACAACGCTCTTCACCACATTTTCTGAAACAAACGATTCAGAATTGATAATTGTTTCCAATTCTTTTCCTGAATTCAAAAGCCGGTAAATTTTGATTGGAATATGCGCACTGATCAAAGGTTCCACAATGCGCGGATGCAAAGAAGAACGGGTAAAATACGAAAGTTCAGAAGCTTCTTCGTAGGTCAGCCGGGAAATGATTGCTGAACCGGGAACAATTGCAGGATCGGCTGTCCGAAAGGATGAACCGGGTTCCCATAACTCCAGGCTTTCAGCGCCAAGTAGGCGGGTGAGTGCCGAAGCAGTATAATCACTGGCCCGGTTTCCCAGTCGCACTATTTTTTTGTTACTGCTGATTCCGTATGAGCCTGGCACCAGGTTAACCTGTTGAAATAAGAAACTCTGAAGATGGCTGTTTTCTTGCGTAAGAACTGTACCATTTCCAAATTCTTCGGTAACCAGAAATTCTAAATTTTCAGGATAAACAACTGCGGCTTTAATCGCATGCAATTCCAGAAAACCCGCCAAAACCTGCGCCGATATTTTTTCCGAAAAGCTGATCACCGCATCGCGCAATGCTTCCGAATAATCGCCGGTAAGCTGAATTCCATTGAGCAATCCTTCCAGTTGGGCAATTTCCTGTTGCAGCCCGTTTTTTCCGGGTTCAATTCCAACACGCTTTATTTCTTCCTGAATTTTCAGAATAACCGACCGGTAATCAAGCGAATGTTTCACAAGCGCCTGAAGGCTTCCGTGCAGTATTTTATGTATTTCGGGTATTGCGGAAACCACAAGCACCATTTTCCCGGCACTTCTTTTTAGTTCATCAACCAAAACATTCAAATGTGTTTCGTTGCTGAAGCTGTTTCCGCCAAACCGGACAACTCCAATTGGCATAGCAAAAATTTTAAAATTGATTTTTGAAATTAACTCGAAACCTGTAACGCCTTCAAACAATATGATCTGTCATACTGAAGAAGGCTATCGCATTATCATAGGCATGGAAGGCATAATAAAGTTATTGCAGCTCAAACAGTAAGCTGTAATAATTTCAATATTTTCAGAATAAAAATTCATTTATTATGCCTTGTTAATTTGCTGCAAACATACATGCTTTTCTGAAAAAACAAAATTTTTCAAAAAAAGTTTAGGTGCCGAAGCTAAAAGGTTAACGATTACTTGAGAAAAACAGTAAACACGTTTATTCAATGTTAAGAAAATCATTATCCGTAAAATTTTTTATCGAAAAGATATGGAATAAATGGAAATAGAAATTTATATTCGTGCTACTAAAAAACGAATTTGGTCGAAAATATGATTACAGACAAAGACGAAATAGTGAAAAATGAAATTCTGTTTCAGGCACAAAAATTATTTCAGCAATACGGCCTGAAAAAAACAACCATGGACGACATTGCTTTGGCCTGCGGAAAAGCCAAAAGCACGCTCTATCATTATTTCACCAGCAAAATTGAAGTATTCGATGCAGTAGTGGAGATGGAGGTCATTAATCTGAGAAAGCACGTAAAAGACAAAGTAGAAGAACATAAAAGAATGCTGGACAAGATTAAAACGTATGCACTGGAATTTCACAAGGAAGCAATCCATAAAGTAAACTTGTACCGGATCATGAAGCAGGACTTTATTGCTGAAGCATACGCTAAAAAACACTTCTTCAAAATGATGGAATTTGAACAGAAATACATCATCCGGATACTGGAAGATGGCTATGATTCGGGCGAATACAAAGAAATAAACAAAGAAGACATACCTTGGATTGCTGAAATGTTTTTAGCTGCATTTTTAGGAGTTGTTCAGTATACGGTGGAAAAAGATGGCTTTTTGAACGAAGAAAAACTGGAAAAAACAATTAATTTGATCGCACCAAGAATTTTCTGTTAATTTTTTTAATTATTTGCCGACTAAAATATGAATTTAGTTTTTTAGTGTGAATGCTTGTTTTTTTGAAACGAAATATTGAATGTAAAAACAAGCACTTATCCCGACCAGAATACGAATAGAGTATTTAAGAATATAAAATAGAAGCACATGAAAACAATGAAATTGCTAGGATACTGTTTATCCGTCAGCCTGTTTATTATTAACGGATGCACAACAGGCACAAGAAATGAGATTAAAGCCTGTGCCGATCAGGCTGTTAAAGTGAGAGTACAGAAACTGGAAACAAACTCAGGGAGTACTGGTCAATCGTATATCGGCACTGTACAGGAATCGGTTTCGGTGCCCCTGAGCTTTTTAACCGCCGGATTAGTCGAAAAAGTATTGGTAGATGAAGGACAGAGCGTTTCGAAAGGACAACTTCTGGCTGTTTTAAACAGCGAAAGCTACCAAAATGCTTATCAGATAGCCCTTTCGAAAGCAAAACAAGCGCAGGATGCTTTCGATCGGCTGGACCCGGTTTACAAAAAAGGGAGCCTTCCGGAAGTCAAATACGTTGAAATTCAAACTGGTCTGGAACAAGCCAAATCGATGGCTTCGATGTCAGAAAAAAACCTGAAAGACTGCAAACTCTACGCGCCCACAAGCGGGATAATCGGGAAACGGATGATTGAGCCGGGCATGAATGTTGTGCCGGGAAACCCGGTTCTCCAACTGGTGAAGATCGAGAAAGTGAAGGTGAGCATTCCTATACCTGAAAATGAAATTACAGGAATTGCCAAAGGACAAAAAGTTCAGGTTCGGGTTTTGGCCATTGGCGATCAGTCTTTTGAGGGCGAAGTAAAAGAAATCGGGGTACTCTCCAATCCGCTTTCACACACGTACACAGTGAAAGTTGAACTGAACAATACTGAAGGAGTTTTGAAGCCCGGAATGGTTTGCGAAGCCGCAATCAGCAACCCCACGATGGCAAACCGCATTGTTGTTCCGCTGTCTGCTGTTCAACAGAATAGCAACGGCGAAAAATATGTTTTTGTAGCCAATTCGGGAAGAGCCGGGAAACGGGCTGTCGAAACAGGTTCGCTGGTAAGCAATGGCGTTGTCATTAAAAGTGGTTTGTCGTCAGGCGACCTGCTCATCACCGAAGGCTATCAAAAAATCAATCAGAACACGACCATCGAAATAATTAAGTAATTATGAAACGATTAGGTATAGTCGAATCTGCCATGCGGTACAGACAGATCGCAATCATGATTACCGTTCTGTTGGTTGCACTTGGGGCTTATGCGTTGCTGGTGATGCCCCGGCAGGAGTTTCCTACATTCCCCATCCGTCAGGGATTGGTTATTGGTGTGTATCCGGGGGCAAGTTCTGAGCAAGTGGAACAACAACTGACTACCGAAGTTGAAAAGTATTTGTTTGGTTATAAAGAGATCAAAAAGAAGAAAACCTATTCGTATTCGAAGGATGGAATGATGATCGTTTTTGTAGAGTTAAACGATAATGTGAAAAATACAAACGAGTTTTGGTCCAAACTAAACGACGGACTTGTCAACTTTAAAGCGCAATTGCCATCGGGCGTGCTGGTACTGATGACGAATAGTGATTTTGGCGACACGTCGGCTTTGCTGATTACGCTGGAATCGGATCATAAGAGCTACCGCGAGCTGGAAGAATACCTGAACGAACTGGAAAGCCGCCTGCGCCGTATCGAATCGGTTTCGAAACTGCGCCATTACGGGTTGCAGAAAGAGCAAATCAGCATTTACCTCGAAAAAGAAAAACTGACCAATTACGGAATCAGCTCGTCAATCTTACTGGCCAATTTATTTACGCAGGGATTTACCACTTCCAGCGGAACAATCGACAACAGCCGGGTTGTAGCGCCTATCCATATTTCTCAATCGTATGCCAACGAGCAGGATATTGCCGAACAAATTATTTATTCCGACCCAACCGGGAACATCATCCGGCTGAAAGACGTGGCCCGTGTGGTACGCGAATATCCCGATCTGGACAGTTACATTACCAACAACGGGCACAAATGTCTGCTGATTTCAATGGAAATGCAGCAGGGAAACAATATCGTGCAGTACGGAAAAGAAGTGGATGAAGTGTTGAAACAATTTCAGGAAGAATTGCCTGAAGGGGTTAGCATTGAAAGGATAGCTGACCAGCCCGAGGTAGTGGGCGATTCCATTACAACGTTCCTGTTCGAAATGCTGATTGCAATTTGTGCTGTTATCCTGGTAACCATGGCCCTGTTGCCATTACGGGTAGCTTCAGTAGCCGCAACCTCAATTCCGATTACAATTTTTGCTTCACTGGGAATTATGCTGTTGGCCGGAATGGAGTTGAACACAGTTACCCTGGCTGCGCTGATCGTGGTGTTGGGAATGATAGTCGATAACTCCATCGTGATTGTTGACAGCTATATGGACAAACTCGATCATGGCATGTCGCGCTGGCATGCAGCCATCAGCAGCGCCAAAGGCTTCTTCAAGGCCATATTCTCGGCAACGCTGGCTATCAGTATCACCTTTTTTCCGTTTTTATTTACACTGAAAGGAATGTTTCAGGATTTTGTGCAGCTTTTTCCCTGGACAGTTTCCATTACTCTGGGCATTTCCCTGTTGGTAGCCATGCTGCTTATTCCGTTCATTCAATATACATTTATAAAAGAGGGTTTTGAAAAATCGAAAAGGACGAGAAAAGAAGGACAGCGCAGTTTTCTGGACATCATTCAGCAGAGTTATGAGAAATGGCTGATCAAAGCATTCAACTATCCAAAACTCACTATTGGAGGTGCGTTTTTGTCCATTGTGTTAGGTGTCATTATTTTCACACTGATCCCTCAACGCCTGCTGCCAATTGCCGAACGTAACCAACTTGCGGTGGAAATTTATTTACCACAAGGTAATTCGCTCGAACAAACAGCTTTGGTGGCTGACAGTCTGGAAAAAATACTTAAACAGGATGAACGGGTAAAATCGGTGACTTCGTTTACCGGAACCAGTTCGCCCCGGTTTCATACCACGTATGCGCCTAATTTACCGGCGAAGAATTACGCCCAGTTCATCGTTAATACTCCGTCGAACAAGATTACAGAGCAGTTGCTCGATGAATACACCAAGAAATATGAAGGCTATTTCCCAAATGCACACATCCGGTTTAAACAATTTGATTATCAAGCAGCCGCATTCCCTATTGAAGTTCGTATTTCAGGAAACAATTTATCCAACCTGAAAACAACCGCTGATTCGCTCTCTGCAAAATTCAAAAATATTCCCGGACTGACATGGATACATACCAATTACGAAGAAATGCTGCCAGGCGCCCGGGTTGATATCAATGCAACAGACGCCAATCGGTTAGGCATAACCAAAACGACAGTGGCCACCAACCTGGCAATGCGCTTTGACGGACTGCCTCTGACAACACTTTGGGAAAACGATTACCCGGTTGCGGTGAAACTGAAAGCTGAACGCGATAATGAAACTTCCTTTTCGGATATCGAGAATGAATATATTCATTCCTTTATTCCTGGTGTGGCGGTACCTTTGCGTCAAATTGCCGACGTGAATGCCGATTGGACACAGGGACAGATTTTACGCCGGAATGGACTCCGGACCATCAGTATTGTGAGTGATGTAGACCGGGGAACCAACATCAACAAAGTTTTTCGTGATGTAAAGAAAATTGCTGACAAGCAGACACTGCCGCAAGGCACCCAAATTCAGTATGGGGGCGCTTATGAATTTGACGCAGAACAGTTGCCTCAAATTTTGAGTGGATTGGTGATCAGTATTTTTATCATTTTCCTGATTTTGGTTTTTCATTTCCGAAAAGTGAACCTTGCTGCACTTGTTTTAGGTTCTGCTTCGCTAAGTTTAATTGGAACTGTTTTGGGAATGCTGGTTATGGGAGTTGAATTCAGTTTAACATCCATTTTGGGAGTTGTCAGCTTGATTGGTATCATCGTCCGAAATGGAATTATCATGCTCGATTATGCTGAGGAATTGCGTCACCACGGGAAGAAAACCGCTCTGGAAGCCGCCTTCGAAGCCGGGAAACGACGGATGCGTCCAATCTTCCTTACCTCGGCTGCCGCATCAATGGGCGTTATCCCGATGATCATCAGTAAAAGCGCTCTCTGGGCGCCGATGGGTACAGTGATCTGCTTCGGAACATTGACCTCGATGGTGTTGCTGGTACTATTCCTTCCGGTGGCCTACTGGCTGATCTTCCGAAAAACAGACAAAAACAAGAAAAAAGTAACTATCGATCAAATTTCAGGAAACGTAAAAATGAAACCAGCTATTTTATCAATTGTACTATTCCTTACCGCGAGTACTTCATTATTTGCCCAAAACAGGCTGACGCTGGAACAATGCAAAACAATGTCATTGGAAAACAATGCGCAGGTGAAAAATCAACGAATCAGCATTCAATCGGCTGAAGAAGTAAAAAAAGCAGCTTTCACAAAATATTTCCCGACGGTTGAAGCTACGGCCCTTTCCTTCCGGTTCGATAAACCCTTGATGGAATTGAACATGGAAGGCGGAAACTTGCCCGTATACGACGGCAACCCGGCAAACCTGGCCACAGCCACCCAATTTGCATATTTTCCCGGAACGAATATTTCAATGCTTGAAAAAGGAACCATTGGCATGGTAACGGCAATCCAGCCGGTGTTTGCAGGCCAACGCATTGCCATCGGGAACAAGCTGGCAAACCTCGGAGTTGAAGTCAATCAATTGCAACTGGTTTCAACAAAAAACGAAACACTTTTTGAGACCGAAAAGCAGTACTGGCAAATCGTGTCGCTGAGTGAAAAAATGAAGACACTGGAACGTTACATCCAACTGGTTGATACGTTGCATAAGGAAGTGAACGACGCTTACCAGGCAGGATTGATTACCCGGAACGACCTGTTGAAAGTGGAACTAAAACAAAACGAATTACAGATGAACCGGTTAAAACTGGAAAACGGGATTGCTCTGGCTAAAATGGCGCTGTGCCAATATATTGGCATAACATATACTCCTGAAATCGATTTTGCAGATAGTCTTTTTGGAATAAACAACCCTCAACTAATTTATGCCGATCATCAGCAAGTACTGTCAAACCGGGTAGAATACAAGATGTTGCAGAAAAGCACGGAAGCCGAAAAGTACCAGACCAAAATGCAGCGAGGCGAATACATGCCTCAGTTGGGGGTTGGCGTTGGAGGCCTGTATATGGATGTAATGGACGATGAAAGTTCAACTCTCGGGATGGTTTTTGGGACAGTAAATATTCCGATTTCAGGGTGGTGGGAAGCCTCGCACAAACTGAAAGAACGAAAACTGAAAGAAGAACAAAACCGCAATATGGTGGCTGACAATACCGGGAAACTGTTGCTTCAGATGCAGCAGGCCCGCAATACGCTCGATGAAGCTTTCAAGCAGGTGCAACTGGCCGGGATTTCCATCCGTCAGGCAAAAGAAAACCTGAAGGTGAGCCGCGACAACTATGAAGCCGGGATGGTAAATGTTTCCGACATGCTCGAAGCGCAGGCGTTGGTACAATCGTCGAACGACAACATGACCAATCTCAAATGCAATTACCAGCTCGCAAAGGCGAAATATTTGCAGGTTATCGGGAAATATGAATAAGAAAACTCTGTAAAAGCAATTATCCCCGTTCCATTTATTAGATTTTTTCAATTTTAATATTTGGACAGGGATTTTTTCCAATCCCCGCATCCCGTCATTTTCTCATGAAAGTGCAACGGTAAAATTTCTTATATTTCGGGCAAATTTCAACTACTAAAAAAATGGATATTTTAAACATAGCTATACTGGGCTGCGGGACAGTTGGTGGAGGTGTTGCCCAGATTATTACAGAAATAAACAATGAGCTTTCAGTTCGGGCCAGAAAAAAAATTGTACTCAAAAAAATTGTTGAGCTTTGTCCAGCGAAAGCAGCAGAACGATTTAATCTGCCGCTCGATTTGTTTTGTGGCGGTGGAAATGATCTTTCCGCAACAGAAGCGAATAATTATATCCGGGAGATTATTTCTTCCAAAGAAATCGATTTGGTAGTTGAAACCATTGGCGGAAAAAGTGACTTTGTTTATAATCTGTGTCTTGACATTCTCAATTCTGAAAAGCATTTGGTTACTGCCAATAAAGCCCTTCTGGCTGAAAGAGGACAAACAATTTTTGAAACAGCCGAAGCAAAAAAAGTAAAAATTGGCTTCGAAGCCGCTGTTTGCGGTGCAATCCCAATCATTAAAACCATTCAGGAAAGCTTTACCGGCGATAAAATATTGTCGATTTCAGGGATCATGAACGGAACCAGCAATTACATCCTTACACAAATGCAGAACGGAAAACTGGAATTCGATGAGGCGCTGAAACTGGCACAGGAAAGCGGTTACGCCGAAGCCAACCCGCTGCTTGACATCAACGGAGGCGATGCCGGGCATAAATTAATCCTGCTGATCAAACTGGCATACGGAATTGATGTGTCGAAAGATGACCTTTCAATTTCCGGAATTGAAAATATTACCAAGGAAGATATTGATTTTGCCAACGAAATTGATGCAAAAATCAAGCTGATTTGCTATGCAAAAAAAGTGAATGGCGACATTTATGCTACCGTGCGGCCCATGCTGGTAAAAAACAGCAACTTTCTTTCCGAGGTTAGTGGGGCAACCAACGCAGTACGCATCAATAACAAATATTCAGGAATTCATTTTCTGGTGGGCAAAGGTGCAGGTTCAACTGAAACAGCCATGTCGATTGTTTCCGACATTGTTTTTATTACCCGCTATGGCGACAAAATACAGAATATCCCGGAAAAGCAGGAACGCAATTTCGCCGATGCACGGCAGTTTGTTTTTCCGTATTTAATTACATTCCATACCGGGAATATTCCGGGTACAACCGGTTTTATTGCAACAGCCATCGGGAAGCAGGAAATAAATATTGAAACAGTTAGCCATAACCGGCACTCGGGCGAAAAAGCCATGTTCTCGGTAGCCACCATGCCATGCACACTTGCGCAAATCGAAAAAGCGATTGAAGAAATCCGAAGCGAAAAACCGGGGATGCTGTTGAGCGAACCTAAAATTATGCCGATTTTGTATTGAAATAAAGTTGAAGATTCTATCTTCGTTTTCCCTCCATGTTAATTTATTTTGAAGATTAAGATAAAAAGTTGGTTCTGTGAATTCCGAACTAAAAAAACCAATTATATTTGCATCACTTTAAAACAAGAAAATGGAAGAACCTGAAAGACTGAAAAAGCAAAAAGAGCTGATCGAATATATCGGGAGGCAAAATGAGAGGGAAGGCTTTCAACCTGTTCCGGCCCGAATTATGGGTTTGCTGCTGGTAATGGACAAGGAAGAATATACGTTCGAAGAAATTGTTGAAGAAATGCAGATCAGCAAAAGCTCTGTAAGTACAGCGCTCAAGAATCTGGAAATTCGCGGCATTATTGAATATGTAACCTACCCGGGAGACCGTAAACGCTATTTTCGCGCTATTTCCGGAGAGATTGATACATTTATCAATGAAGTGGAAACGAAGATGATAAAAAATCTGGCAACGATCAACCAGATTATTGAATTGAAAAAAGATCCGAATTCAAGAAGTGCAATGTTTTTAAAAAGCATTATGACCGGGATGGATTTCTTTATTCGTAAACTGGACGAATTAAAAACGGAATACAAAAAAGACCGATAATTTTTTTACCCTATTGGTTCGATTTATTTAGAACAAAATATTAAAAACAGAACAAAGTATTAACAATGAAACAATTAGCAATTTTACTATTGCTTGGGCTTCTCATGTTTCCGGAGAAGGGAAAAAGCCAGGAGCAATATTCTCTGAACGACTTGCTGAAACAGGCGATTGAAAATAGCCATGAAATGAAAAAAGCCGCGTTACAGCAATCGGAAAGCGCATCGAAAACAAAAGAAGTGATTGCTAACGGACTTCCGCAAGTAGATGGTAGCTTAAATTATTCAAGAATGGGGCTTCCTGAAATCAGCATTTCCCAAGAAATGATCGATGCGTTGCCCGAAGAAATTGCCCCGTTACTGGGCGGACTGGCCGACATCAATGCTTTTCATACTACTTCTGCCGGAGTGACTGTTACCCAATTGCTTTACAGTAAGTCATACTTCACCGGGGTAAAACAAGTCAGAAAAGCAGAAGATTTATACAATTCCTTGCTTCAGAAAACAGAAGAGGACGTTATTCATGATGTGGCCGCAAATTATTATCAGGTGCTGATGAATTATTCAAACCTGAATATTCTGAATGAAAACATCCAAAATCTGGAAAAGCTGTACAACATCCTGAAACTTCAGTACGAGAACGACTTCGTAAAACAAACCGATGTCAGCCGCCTGAAGGTAACTTTGACCAACCTGAAAACGCAACGCGAAACGCTTGAAAACGGCATTCAGATTCAGCAACGGATTCTGAAAATTATTTCAGGTATTCCTTTAGAAAAAGAACTGGCACTGGATACTGCAATTGTTAGCAAAATTGACTATCAAAAACCGGTAATGCATGAATTTATACTGGATGTTCTGCCCACTTACCAAGTGCTCAAAAAACAACAGGAGCTTTCGGGATTGCAGGTTGAATCGAACAAAGCAGCTTTTTATCCAAACCTAGCTGCCTTCGGCCAATTCACCTATTCGAGTTATGCTACTGAATTTAAATTCGATGATTTCAGCAACATGAATACCATTGGATTGAAAGCGACCATCCCGATTTTCAGTTCAGGAATGAGAAAAAACCGGGTTTTGCAGTCGCAACTGAAGCTTCAGCAAAATCAGGAAGATTTTGACCTGACGAAAAAATATCTGGAAACCAGTTATCAGAATGCCACCAATTCACTTCTTTCCGCCTGGTCGAATCTTCAGGATCAACAGGAAAACAAAGTGCTGGCCAAGCAGGTGTACGGACAGGTCAAGCTCCAGTTTGATGAAGGAATGGCTTCGCTGACCGACCTGTTGAATGTTGAAACTTCGCTTCTTGAAGCTGAAAGTTTATTCAGCCAACAACTTTTAAAATACAAACTGGCAGAAATCGAACTGCTCAAAGCCACCGGAAATTTAAAATCGTTAATAAACAATTGAAATAGAAAATGAAAACTTTAAAACAAATTCTCGTTCCGCTTATCATCATTGCACTGGTTGGATGGGCAGCTTATAGACTAAATTCGAACAAAGAAAAAGTAAAAACTACAACTGCACTGGCTTCACAAACTATTTCTGAAATTCCGGTAAAAGTGGTTTCTCCCCAGACCGGTAAGATCAGTAAGCACATTTCGACAACCGGGATTGTCAGCGCTTTCGAAGAATTGATAGTTTTATCTGAAACACAGGGTAAGGTGAAAAAAATACACCAAAACGTGGGTGACCGGGTTCAGAGAAATCAGGTGATCGTTGAAGTTGACGACGAAACAATTGCCGCCAATGTGCTGGTTGCCGAAGCTAATTTCGAACAGCAAAAGAAAGATATTGAACGTATGGAACGCCTTGAACAAGGCAGTGCCATTGCAAAACACGATCTGGAAAAAGCCCGCATCGGGTTGAAAAAAGCAGAAGCCGACCTGATTACTGCCCGCAAAGCGCTGCGCGACACAAAAATAAAAGCGCCAATCTCCGGAGTCATCAACAAACGGATGGTCGAAAACGGACAGTTCGTTGCCGGCGGAATGCCAATATGCGAAATTGTAAACACTTCAAAACTGAAAATATGGGTAAAAGTTCCGGAAAAAGACATTTTTAAATTGGCAAAAGGACAACCGGTTAATGTGAATATCCCTGCTTTCCCCGGAAAAATATTCTCCGGGAAAATAAATTCAATCGGGGAAAAAGCCGACAATTCGATGAAGTTTGATGCAGAGGTGATTATGGACAACAACGATAGCGACCAACACCTAAAAGCCGGACTTTTCAGCGAAGTTTATATCCCCGTTGAGGCTTCAGAAACAATTCTGATTGAAAAAGCTGCGATTACAGGAAGTATGAAAAATCCATCCGTTTTTGTAGTTGAAGGTGATATAGCCGTCAAAAAAGAAATAATTATCAATGAAAGCGATGATAAATTCATCGAAGTTGTCAGTGGACTTAAAAAAGAAGACCGTGTTGTTGTCAGCGGACAGTTAAACCTGAACGATGGCGACCGTGTAAAAATCATTCAGTAAGAAATTATGAATATAACTGAAATCTCTATAAAAAGAACAACCATCCCGGTTGTAATATTCACCATCCTGGCGCTGGCTGGTATTTACAGCTATACCCGCCTGAATGTTGAACTGATCCCCAATATTGACATACCCGTTAATGTGGTGATGACTGTGTATCCGGGAGCTGCACCGAGCGAGGTAGAAAGTTCGGTAACCAAACCAATCGAAGATGCTGTCTCGGGTATGGAAGGTATCGACAAACTCAATTCGTATTCATTCGAGAACATATCAGTTGTCGTAATCCAGTTGAAAGATGACATGGACGCCGACATTTCCCTTCAGGACTGCGAGCGTAAAGTGAACATGATCCAAAGCGATTTGCCGGAGGACGCCGATCTTCCGCGATTTATGAAAATGGATATGAACATGATGCCTATCATGAGCGTTGCCGCTTCGTCGGACATGCCGGAACAACAGTTCTACGATTTGATTGATTTAAATATCGTTCCCTATATTTCCCAGATAAAAGGAGTTGCCGAAGTTGAAATCATTGGTGGTAACCAGCGCGAAATTCAGATTAAAGCGGATGCCCAGAAGTTGCAGCAGTATGGAATTTCACTGTCATTGCTAAAACAGATGATTACGGCATCGAATCTCGATTTTCCGGTCGGAAATATAAAAGACGATCAAACCCGTTCACTGATCCGTTTGAGTGGAAAATTTGCTTCGGTTGACGAAATCAGGGAACTGATCCTTCGCACATCACCTGACGGCGCGAACATCAAAGTGAAAGATGTAGCCACTGTTGTTGACGGAAATAAAGAAAGTATAAAAATGGCCCGCATCAATGGAACTCCGGCTATCGGTTTGTCAGTAAAAAAACAAAGTGGCGCCAATGCGGTTGAAATCAGTGATGAAACGCTGAAACTTTTTAAAGAATTTGAAACCAAATATGCCGGACAGAACCTGAAATTTACAATAGCCAGCGACTCTTCAGAGTTTACAAAAGATGCGGTTAACAGTGTAATGGTTGACCTGATTTTTGCAATCATTCTGGTGTCGGTTACCATGTTGTTGTTCCTTCACAGTTTCCGGAATCTGCTGTTTGTAATCGTTTCCATCCCAACCTCAATTATTTCAACATTCGTGATCTTCAAGATCTTTGGGTTTTCGCTTAACCTGATGACACTACTCGCTATGTCGATAGTTGTTGGGGTTATTGTTGATGATGCCATTGTGGTACTGGAAAATATATACCGGCACATGGAAGAAGGCAAAAAGCGCTGGCAGGCATCACTCGACGCAACCAGGGAACTTGGCATTACGGTTGTTTCAATTACCATTGTACTGATTGCCGTTTTCCTTCCGATTGGTATGACAAGTGGAATAACAGGCGAAATACTTCGCTCCTTTTCATTGGTCATCGTATTCTCCATTTTAGTTAGTTTGCTGGTGTCATTTACGCTGGTACCCCTGTTGACCTCTCGCTTCGGAAAAATTAAAATACTGAAGAAGAGCAAATTACTTGACCGTTTTCTGATGGGATTTGAATCGGTGATTAACGGAATAAAAAGTTACATTATGAATGCCCTGCACTGGGCCTTAAATCACAAAACCGTAACATTGGTTTCTGTCTTTCTACTTTTATTGGCTTCGTGTTCGCTTGTTTCAAAGGGATTTATTCAGACTGAATTTATGGATGCCGGCGACCGTGGTGAATTTATCCTGAAACTGGAACTGGAAAAAAATGCAACGCTGGACGAAACCGCAAAGATGTGTGCAAAAGTTGAACAACAACTATTGAAGTATCCTGAAGTAGAACTACTTTTTACCAAGGTAGGTTCAGAAGGGGGAAGTATGGCATTTAACGAAACCCCGAATACCGCTGAAATCAATGTCAAACTGGTTGACAAGAAAAAACGGGATGTTTCGTCAAAAGTATTCAGTATTCAGACAAAAAATGCCATGTCAGAGATGTTTGCCGGTCCAAAATTTACGGTAAACGAACTCAGCATCATGGGGACAACTACCCGTCCGCTTGAATTAATCGTGCGTGGCAACAATTACGATGAAGTAAGGCAATATGCAGCCAAGGTACTGGAGGTGGCAAAAAACGCTCAGGGTACGACTGATGTCGAAACTTCCGATGAAGAAGGAAATATGGAGCTGAACATTGAAATTGACCGTGACAAACTGGCCAAAATGGGGCTGACCCTTGGTGAAGTAGGCGCTGAACTTCGTATCGCTTTTGCCGGCGACAATAATCTGAAATACAAAGAATCAGGAGAAGAGTACGACATTAATATCCAACTCGACGAGTTCAACAAAAAGAATAAAGAGGATGTTGAAAATATGTCGCTGATGACTCGTACCGGAAGCATTGTTAAACTGAAACAAATTGCCAGCGTTACCGAAAAGAAAGGCCCGGCAATGCTAACTCGCTATAACAAATTATCGTCGGTTTCCATTACCGGACAGGTAGCTGGAAACACGATCAGTACCATTGGTGAAGAAATTCAGACCAAACTGGCCGAAATCGACAAACCCATCGGCGTTGATGTGGTGTATGCCGGTGACCTGGAAAACCAGACCGAATCGTTCGGGAGCTTGCTTGTTGCCTTGATTGCATCAATTCTTCTGGTTTATCTGACCATGGTAGCCCTTTACGACAGCTATGCCTATCCGTTTGTGGTGATGTTCTCCATGCCGTTATCTATTATTGGTGCATTGCTGGGTTTGGCGTTAGCCGGAAAAAGCATGAGTCTTTTCTCCATCATGGGTATTATCATGTTGATGGGGCTTGTGGCCAAGAATGCTATTCTGGTGGTCGACTTTGCCAACGATATGGTTGAAAAAGGACACAAAGTTTACGATGCCATTGTGGAAGCAACCAGCCTGCGTTTCCGCCCGATCTTGATGACCAACTTAGCCCTGATTTTTGGCTTGCTCCCGCTGGCGCTTTCAAGTGGTGCTGGGGCTGAGTGGAAAAGCGGTATCGGGTGGGTACTGATCGGCGGTTTGACCAGCTCGATGTTCCTGTCGCTGATCATCATTCCGGTTATTTATGTGCTTGTTTCAAAATTACTGAAGAAAGACAAGATGAACGAGCAAAAGCATCATAAGGAAATAGCAGAAATGGAGCATATTCATACTGAAATGAAATCGTTTAATTAATTGGTAAATACAATTCGAATGTTCTGAAAACAGAAACAATTCCTGCTCTTCCCGTCCGGAGAAATTCAGATGGGAAGGAGGCAGGATAAATCATTAAAAGGAGAAGGGGATTTAGCTTCCGGAGTGTGTGAAAATGCGAATGTGGGTGCGATGATAATGGTTGATACAGATAAACGGGAGTAAAGAGATACATCCGCAGATCACGAACGTTGCAACAAAGCTCTTTTTTTTTATAAATTAAACAGCGAAAGAAGATGATTACTGAAAAATTGAAAAATGATGTACGAACAGTTCTTGCCACACTCGAAGAAGAAGGCATGATGTCGGTTGGAGAACTGGTGTACTATACAAACCTTGAAGAACAAGATATTATGCAGGTATTGGCTTGGCTGAACGAAGAAAAGAAAGTATACCTTTCTTCTGAAAAGAAAAGAGATTGCCATGTTATGCTGATTTATTAATACAGTCCTTCTATTCGGAGGGGTGCAAATAATTTCCGGAATAATTCGTATTGCTTTTCCGTGGAAAATATGTTTTTATTCATCACAATTCAACGAACTGATACAACTGGCAAACGATAAAAAGCAGATGCTGACGATCTATCAGAACCGCAGGTGGGATGGCTATTTTCGAGTCTGTTCAACAAAGTGTGTCAGGTGGGTAATTATTGAATATTCATTCTGTCTTCAAAAAATACGCTGACTTTTGTGAAAAATGCCGTACTTTTTACTGGGTCCGGAGCTGTCCGGGAACCTGTGTAAACGGATATTTTATCGGGATGAAATAGCCATAAGAACTAGAGCTCATACAAACTGAAAATGATTATTTATGGCTATTCCATGCGTTGGGATTTTGATTGAAAAACTAAAGTAAATACGAGAATTATTCGAATCGACTTTGAAAATTTACACACATGAAATTCCCATGAGCATAAAATAGCACACCAACCGAAATGAATAACGACCTTTGCAGAAACGACATAGCTATGGGAAAGGTAATATTCGACCAGGTTGTAAGAGTAGGTTGTGGGATTGATGTCCACAAGGACAACATCGTGGCCACGATTCGCAAAAGCGAAGATGATTACGAGACCAAGGAGTTTAGTTCCTTTACGAGTTCTTTGACAGAGTTGAGAGAGTGGTGCAAATTGGAAGGGGTCACCCACATTGCGATGGAAAGCACCGGGGTTTACTGGAAACCCGTGTTCAACATATTGGAAGAAGGCGATTTTGAGATCATTCTGGTCAACGCACGGCATGTGCGCAATGTTCCGGGTCACAAAACCGACAAGAAAGACAGCCAATGGTTGAGCAAACTTTTGTTGAGCGGATTGCTAAAAGCCAGTTTCATCCCCCCGGTCGAAATCCGGGATTTACGTGATCTGGTGCGTTACAAGAAGAAAGTTACAGCCCAGGCATCGAGCGAGAAGAACCGGATGATCCGGATACTTGAAGATGCGAACATCAAACTGAGCAGTGTTTTGACCAATGTTGACGGGGCTGTAGGCAGCCGGATCATTGACGCCCTGATAGCTGGAAAAACCAACGTTGACGGGTTGATGCAATATTACCACGGGCAGATAAAAGCCAGCAAGGAGGAATTCCGCAAAGCCCTTCAGGGGCGTTTGACTCAACATCACCAGTTTATGCTCCGGGTATTGAAAGAAAGCATAACCGACAAGGAAAGGGTGATTGAGAAGCTGGACAAACAGATCGATGAACTGGCCAAACAGTATGCCGTTGAAATCGAATTGTTGCAGACCATTCCCGGAGTAGCATATGACAGTGCCGTTGGTATTATCAGCGAGATTGGGGCAAATATGAAACAGTTTTCCAGCGAACAGCACCTGAGCAGTTGGGCCGGGATGAGCCCGGGGAACAACGAGAGCGGGGGCAAAAAAAAAGCGCAAAGACCATCCACGGGAACAAGCACCTGCAAGCCATCTTAGCCGAAAGTGCGTGGGGCGCGACCCGAAAGAAGGACAGTTACCTGAAACGCAAATACCAAAGCCTTGTTGCCAGACGTGGTAAGAAAAAAGCGATCGTTGCCGTAGGGCATAAAATCATTATTGCTGCATACCATGTTATCAGAGACAAAGAGGCTTACAAAGAACCCGTTTTGTACAACAATCCCAAGCGCAAAGTCAAACAAATCAATAGCCTTTTAGCCAGGTTAAATGAATTAGGGGTTGTGGTAAAACAACTGGAAATGGTTTAAATGCCCTTATAAAAGGCCGGTTTTTTACTATGTACCCGTAAAGTCGGGATCACGAACATGAAATTGGTCTCAGAACAGGATAAGCACCAACCGTTGTCACAAGTCTTGGAGTAAAAATCCAAGAGGAAGTACGAAGATGAAAATTTACTCTCTTAACCTGTTTGTATTTGATTGAAAATTAATTAGAAAGAAAATTTATACAGATGAAAAAGAATAGTTTGTTTCTGTTCTTAATTTTAAACTCGTTTAAATAAGATTGCTTTACTTTGCATATCGTGAATAAAATAGATTTCAATAGCAGGATTAAGGATGGAGATGCATGTGCCTTTGAAACCTTTTTTAAACTAACTCATCTCCGGGTGTTGAGTTACAGTAAGTTATTTATTTCTGATTCTAATCAGGCCGACGATCTTGTTCAGGATTGTTATCTCAAACTTTGGGAAAAGCGGCATACTATAAAAGCGTCACAATCGGTCGAGAGTTTATTGTTTGTAATGTTACGACACCGCTGCCTTAATTATTTGCGTGATAAAAAGTTTTATTATTCCGATTCAGATATTAATTCAATAAAGGAAATCGATCTTCAGCATCTTTTCGAACTGGATTTTACCGGTGTTGAAAATAAATCAATTGAAGAGGAATTGGTTGATGCAATTCGCCTGGAGATTGAGAATCTGCCCGAGAAGCGAAAACTGGTTTTTATTAAATCAAAAATTGATGGGATGAAAAACCGTGAGATTGCTGATGAATTAGGGATTTCGTTAAAAGCAGTTGAAAAACATCTGCATCAGGCAAAAGAACAAATACAGAAATCGTTGCTGGCAAAATATCCTATGCTGGTAATGCTTATTGCTATGATCCTTCGCTGATCCGATACTGGGCTGTAAATTCCGGAATCCGGAATCCGGATTTGGAACATCGAATCCAAAATCCGGAATCAGAGATCAAACATCATGTATCACTTTAAAATATGGAAATTCGAAAAAATTTCTTTTCAGAGGTAGGGTAGATTAATTTTTTGTGTACTCCTAATGTTAAAAGTTCATTTGTATGAAATCAATAATCAGAAAATATTTATCGGGAAACAGTTCTGAAGAAGAAAAACAGAACATACTCAATTGGATGCGGAAGGATGGTAATTTGGTCGATTTTCAACAAGAAAAGGTAAAATGGGAAATGGGGGCGATCCGGGAAGAAATGTCCCTGACGTCCCGCGAAAGCTGGAATTCGCTTCAAAACCAGTTATTGCAACAAACGCAGCAAAAACTACAACGCACACTGGTTTATATGCGTTTCTTTAAGTATGCTGCAATAATTCTGGTTTTATTGTCTGTTTCGGCAGCAGGATTCTTTGCAATTAACAATTTTTCAAAATCAGAGAAAATAATTACTACCATCAGGGCAGAGAAGGGGCAAATTGCCAATGTTGTTTTGCCCGACAGTACCGAAATCTGGTTGAATTCGGGTTCAATACTGAAATACAACAACAATTTCTCGCTTACAAACCGCGACGTTGAATTGGTTGGAGAAGCATTTTTCAGTGTAACTAAAAACAAGAAATTGCCGATGGTGGTAAAAGGTTCAAAAATCGAAGTCAAGGTTTTAGGCACAAGGTTTAATGTTTCAGCATATCCGGAGGATAATTTGTTTAATGTTACCCTTGAAGAAGGGGAAATCGAGTTGATGTCTTCCGGATCTAAGAATTTTTCGAAGTTTATGTCTCCCGGAGAATTGGCCTCGTTTGATAAAAAATCAAATGATTTGAATATAAAAACAGTGAATACCGATATGTACACTTCGTGGAAGAATGGTATTATCAACATATACAACCTTCCACTTGAAGAAGTAATTGTAAAGCTTTCGAAACGGTATAATCAGAAATTTGAGATTGACAGTGAGCTGAAGTCGTTACGATATACCTATGTGATAAAGAACGAACCTCTTTCGGAGGTGTTGCAAATAATGGAAACAATTACCCCTATTAAAGTATCACAGGAAGGGGATATTATTAAACTAAAATACAGTGAGGTGAGAAAATGAAAAAATAAACCGGAAAGTGTTGGAAGCACAATCCGGTTATAAGATACTTCATCAAAGGTAATTGATGAGTAATAGTTAATAACAAATCAAACAAAAGTATGAAAAAAAAATTTAGTATCAGGGGAGTATTGCCTCCTATCTGGAACAAAAAATGTTTAAGGGTTATGCGTTTAACATTCATTTTCGTTTTTGTAGGGTTGATGCAGGTTTCTGCAAATCTTTACAGTCAGAGCACAAAACTTAACCTGAATTTACAAAATACCAGGTTAGAGGATGTTTTGCAGGTCATCGAGCAGCAAAGCGAATTCCGGTTTGCTTATAGCGCCGAATACATTGATTTGGACAAACAGGTAAGTATTGACCTGAAGAACAAACAAATTACAGATGTGCTTGATGCCTTGTTTAAAGGATCGGAAATAAAATACCGAATTGACAACCGTCACATCATGTTGTACACCAACGAGTCGGTAGTAGAACAGGCTGTTCAGTCTGTGAAAAATCTTTCGGGTACAGCGAAATCGGTTACAGGTGAACCGCTCCCTGGCGTAACCGTAGTGGTGAAAGGAACAACAAACGGTACAATTACCAATAACGATGGAAATTACACCTTGACCAATGTTCCGGCTGATGCCACTTTGATTTTTTCGTTCGTAGGGATGAGAAGTCAGGAAATACCAGTTGCCGGCCAATTAATTGTTAATGTACGGATGGAGGAAGAATCAATCGGTATTGAAGAAGTAGTGGCAATTGGTTATGGTACGGTTAAAAAGCAAGACCTTACCGGCGCTGTTGCTTCAGTTGGCGGCGCTGCAATTTCTGAACGTAAAACAATGCGCGTGTCACAGGCATTGCAGGGGAGTATGCCCGGTTTGATGGTAACCCGGTCGAGCAGCGCTGCGGACGCATCGGCAACGATCCGGGTACGGGGGATCACTACGATTAGCGACAGCAATCCTTTGATTATTGTTGACGGTATTCCGGGAACACTTGACTGGATAAATCCTGATGATATTGAAAGCCTTTCTGTATTGAAAGATGCGGCTTCGGCATCCATTTATGGCTCCAGGGCGGCAGCAGGCGTTATTTTGGTTACAACCAAACGCGCAAAAACCGGACAGTTGAGCCTTGATTACAACTATGAATACGGTATTGATAAACCAACCAGGCTTACCGAACATGCAGATGCACAGACTTATATGAAAGTCTTGAACGAAAGAAACTGGAACGATGCAGGAAACGTTGCAGGGAACGAATTTCCAATTTATTCTGAAGCTACAATAAATAACTATGCTTCGTTAAATGCTGAAAATCCTGATTTATATCCTATTACAGACTGGCAGGATTTGATTTTAAATGATTTCTCAACCCGGCAGAGCCATAAATTGACACTTACAGCAGGGAGCAAGAATATACGTACCAAATTTTCAATCGATTACAGCCAGAGCGGATTTCTTTATGACGGACGGAGTTATGACCGGATTCTGCTCAGGGCAAATAACGATGTGATAATTAATGATATGCTTTCTGTATCCGTTGACCTTAACGGGATTTATTCAACAAACGAAAGCCCCGGTAGGGATTTTTCACCCAATCCTGCCAGTTATGGAGTTGCTCCAATATATGCAGCGATGTGGTCAGATGGCCGCATCGGCGAAGGAAAATCGGGAGAAAACCCGTATGCCCAGACAAAATTTGGTGGTTTCAGTAAAGCGGTATCGAATTCTTTTGGCGGAAAGATATCTATTGATTTTTCGCCGCTCAAAGAATTAAAAATATCTGCAATTGTATCGCCCCAGAAATATGCGAGCAAGGACAAAACATTTGTAAGGCAATTGGTATATACCAACTATGATGATCCGAATTTCAATGCCGGTTATATAACCGGGGCCACACAAACCAAACTGACGGAATCGCGTCCTGATAATTACAGCATTACGGCCCAGTTGATTGCCAATTATGTCAAGGCATTCGGAAAGCATAACCTGAATGTCATGGGTGGATATGAAAACTATTACTATTTCAGCGAATCGTTGAAAGCCTACCGCGAGAATTATATCCTGACTTCTTTCCCTTATTTGGATCTGGGCAATGAGAATTACCAGTTCAACAATGGCAGCGCTTACGAAAATGCTTATCGTTCGGGCTTTGGACGTGTCATGTATAATTACAACAACAGGTATTTCATCCAGGCCAATGCACGTTACGATGCTTCATCGCGTTTTGCCAGCGAGTACCGCTGGGGGATGTTTCCCTCATTCTCCGCCGGATGGGCTATTTCAGAAGAAGCATTTATGAAAAATATCCCGTGGCTATCCTATTTGAAGTTGAGGGCTTCGTGGGGATCGCTGGGGAACGAGCGGATCGGTAATTATCCTTACCAGTCAACAATCGGTTTCGGCAACACGCTTATATATCAGGGTGGAGCAATTGTTTCCGGCCAGTCAGCCGCTGTTTCCCAGTATTCCATTCGTGATATATCATGGGAAACAACCGAGTCGTACGACTTTGGTCTGGATGCCAGTTTCTTCGATAATAAATTGAGACTAACCGGCGACTACTATAAAAAGACAACCAAAGATATGTTGCTGGACCTTGAAATTCCGGATTACATCGGCTTGGAAAACCCCAGCCAGAATACCGGGAAGATGAATACCAACGGATGGGAACTTGTGCTGGGTTGGAACGATAAGATCGGGGATTTAAGGTATTCGGCTTCAGTAAACCTTTCCGATTTTAAATCGGTAATGGGCGATTTGGGGGGTACTCAATTTCTCGGATCGCAAGTGAAATTTGAAGGGAGTGAATTTAATGAATGGTATGGATATAAAACGGATGGCATTTTTCAAACCCAGGAAGATGTGAATAATTCAGCTAAGCTCAACAATAATGTTAAGCCCGGCGATATTAAATTATTGGATATTAGTGGTCCCGATGGTTTGCCTGACGGAAAAATATCTTCCGAATACGACCGGGTTTTACTTGGAGGTTCGCTTCCCCGGTATTTGTATGGCGGAAACATTCAGCTAGCGTACAAAAATTTTGATTTCTCCATGGTTTTTCAGGGTATTGGCAAGCAAACAGCACAACTTACTCAGTCAATGACTAAGCCTTTTATCAATGAATATATTGAGGTGCCTCAGTTAATTGTTGGGAACTATTGGAGTAAATACAATACGGACGAGCAGAATCTTAAAGCAAAATATCCACGTGTATCGAATACAGGAAATAACAACAACTATTCTTTTTCCGATTTCTGGTTGTTCGATGGTTCTTATTTCCGTCTTAAAAATGTTGCTCTTGGATATAATCTGCCCAAAGTGGTTACTGAAAAAATCAAAATGCAGAATGTAAAGGTTTATGCCAGCATTTCTGATTTGTTATCAATCGATAATTATCCAAAAGGTTGGGACCCTGAAGCTTCTTCTTATTGGGTGACCACCTCATTTATTTTTGGAGTTTCTGTTAAATTTTAAAAATTGACAATGATGAAGAATAAAATAATACTATTTATTGCCGGTATAATGCTTTTTTCCTGCAATAGTTTGGATTTAAATCCATTATCGGAAGGTTCCAGTGAAAACTGGTATTCGAACGACAGTGAGCTGGAAATGGCAGTATTGACCTTGTTCAATATTGATTACTGGGATGCTGAACTCACGAGAGTAAACAAAAATCCTACAACGGATGGTTATTCGCAACAATGGACTGATAAATTTACAGATAACTGGACTGCCCGCACGGGTTTGTCTGAAATTGATGGGGGAACCATTTCCAGCCAGACCAATTTCGTTACTCTTACCTGGGCTTATGCCTATAAATGTATTGCAGCAGCAAACAGAATATTGGTAAATCTTGATAAGGCTCAAGTCGCGGTATCTGAAGATAAACTGAAAATTTATGAGGCCAATGCCCGGTTTGCACGGGCTGCCCAGTATGCCAAACTGATTTTTTTATACGGTGATGTTCCTTATTATACAACTATCTTAGATATTGACGAAGCGTTTGCATTGTCGAAGACCCCCAAGGAAACCATACTGGATGCTATTTATGCCGATTACGATTTTGCGATACAAAATCTTCCGGTATCGTATAGTTCAAAAGCCTATCAGTTTGCAACCAAAGGTGCGGCACTTGCATTGAAAGCCCGCATAGCCCTTTATATGGGCGATTATTCAATTGCCAGTGAGGCTGCAAAGGCCTGTATGGATTTAGGGGCCTATTCGCTCTATCCTGATTATCAGGAGTTGTTTTTATCCTCAACGAAGAATTCGGTTGAAACGATTTTGGGGACTCCCCGTTCAGTTGAATTGGGCACGGTAATTCCCGGAGCTGGCCGGGTAAAAGAGCCACTGCCACGTATTGTTGGTGGGTTTGCAAATGGCGGTCCATCATGGGATTTACTGTGTTCCTATTTGTGTACCGATGGTTTGCCAATTGATGAATCTCCATTATTTAATCCACAGCAGCCATTTAAAAACCGTGATCCCAGGTGTACAGCAACAATTGTAGAATTTGGTTCTCCATGGTTAGGTTTCATCTACCAACCGCATCCTGATACGTTGAAAGTTTTGAATTTGAGTACAGGTTTGAAAGTAAACAATGCCGATAACAGGGCAGTTGGTCAGTATGCTTCATACAATTCGTTAGTTTGGAAAAAGAAAATTGATGAAGATTGGTTAGACATTCAGACTGATCCTGATAATATCGTTATCCGGTATGCCGATGTATTGCTGATGTATGCTGAAGCAAAAATTGAACTTGGGCAAATTGATCAATCCGTTTTGGATGCGATGAATATGGTTCGTGCGCGTGCTTATAAAGTGAATTATACAGCAACGTCCTCTTATCCTGCTGTTACTACAACCAATCAGGCACAGTTGAGAAAAATCCTTCGTATTGAAAGGCGTATGGAATTTGCTTTCGAAGGAACCAGGTACCATGATTTAATTCGTTGGAGGTTAGCTGAAAAGGCGCTGAATAATCATCCTATTTACGGTGTTCTGGATCCTGCCGACATGAGGACAAAGTTGGTGAAAAAAGGTCTGTGGTTTTTCCCAAGTACACCTCAGATTGATGATGACGGTTTGGTCGATTTTTCTGCAATGTACAATGCCGGATTGATAAAACTGTTAGCTGAACGAAAGTTTGATGCATCAAAGCAGTATCTGTGGCCAATTCCTTCTACTGAAATTGAAATAAACCCGAATATGACCCAAAATACAGGGTATTAATTCTTTTAAATAAAGAGAAGAGGGATTCAGTCTCTTCTCTTTATTTTTTCAAGTAAGAAAATAAACATGGAAAAATATAAAATTGATATTTTACTGGTAAGTCTTATTCTCTTTTGTTCATGTACAAATAAAGAGAAAAGTGATGTTATATTATTTGATGCCACGACCAGTCCGTTAGAAAAAGTATCTTCACAATTTGGCGGGGTATTTGAAAAAAGAGATAGTGTTTTATGGATAGAAACCGGGGAAAATAATGAATTCCCGGGTATAAAGATAGATGGGACATGGGATTTGTCGAAATGTAACCAGTTGGTATTTGAATTGGTAAATTATGAAAAGCAAGGAGATTTACCAATAACTGTTCGCCTCGAAAATCAGGATGCCAATATCGATGCAAAAAAGGGGATATTGATTGACCGAATATCGGTTCCATCCGGTGAATTGAAGGAATATTCAGTTTCACTACCTCCAAAACTTCCTTATCCCGAGATTGAAGAAAAGCTTTTTGGGATGAGATATACTCCGTACAAATTGTCGGCTCTTATTTCAAACCTTGATCCGGGGCAGGTTACAGGTATCGCGATGTATATCAATAAGCCAAAGTTAAACCGACGCTGGGGAATCAAAAAGATTACAGCCAGGGAAGGAACTCCGGCTCCTCTGCCCGCATGGATGCTTCTGCCTTCTGATAAATTTTTCCCGTTCATTGATGTTTACGGGCAATTTATTCATAAAGACTGGTCCGGAAAGACCAAATTGGATAACGATCTGAAAGAAGCTCTAAATGATGAGCTTGCAGATATTGAAACACATTCAGGACCAACCGATCGGAATCAGTATGGAGGATGGAAGAATGGACCAAAACAAAAGGCCACGGGGCATTTCTATATTAGTAAGATTGACGGGAAATGGTGGATGGTCGACCCTGAAGGTTGTTTGTATTGGTCGCACGGAGTAGTGCGCGTGACCCCGTCTTCAGCAGTCACTCCGTTAGATAACAGGGAATTCTATTTCACCGGCCTGCCTGAAGAAGGTACGCCGTTTGCTGAATTTTACACCACACGTGACGAGTTGCTTTATCCGTACTATGTGGCCCGCGGGATCAAAAAAACATACGATTTCTCGGCTGCAAATATCATGCGCAAATACGGAGAAAACTGGCGTGGAAAATATGCTGAAATGGCTCATAAAAGACTGAAAAGCTGGGGGCTGAATACGATTGCCAACAGTTCAGACAAGTCAATATGTTTAATGGATAAGACTCCTTATACCGACCGGTTTGAGTTGAAATCCCCGGACATTGAGGGTAGTCAGAATGCCTGGTGGAAATTTAAAGATCCGTTTCATCCCGAATTCCGGACAAATTTCAGGAAACAACTGTTGGAGCGTAAAAAAGAATTGGACGATCCGTGGTGCTTTGGATTTTTTGTTGATAACGAGATCGCATGGGGCGGCCCTACCGCTTTAGCCGAATGGACTTTACAATCGCCTGCTCACCAGCCTGCAAAGATCGAGATGATCAATCGCCTGAAAAAGAAATACGGCAGCATTGATGCATTGGACAAGGCATGGAAATCAAGCTATGCCAGTTGGGATGCTTTGCTCGAATCGAAAGTGAAACCACCCGTTGATTCCAAAGATGATTGTCTTGAATTTACGGCCGCTGTAACAGAGTCATATTTCAAAAATATCCGCGACGAATTTAAAAAGGTAGCTCCGGATAAACTTTATATGGGGTGTCGGTTCGCCGGATCAAACGAAGTAGTAATTCGGATTGGCGCTAAATATTGCGATGTAATAAGCTACAATATTTACAGGCATTCGCTTTCAAACTTCAGTTTACCGGAAGGGATTGATAAGCCGGTGATGATTGGCGAATTCCATTTTGGGGCATTAGACCGCGGATTATTCCATCCGGGGCTGATACAGACAGCCAATCAGAAAGAACGGGGCGAAGCGTATAAAACCTATGTTGAATCAGCCCTTCATCATCCAAACATAATTGGCACTCACTGGCATCAGTTCTCTGATCAGGCGACAACAGGACGTTTTGATGGAGAAGATTTTCAGGTCGGATTCACCGATATTTGTGATAAACCATATCCTGAGACAATTGAAAAGATAAGGGAAGTGGGATATAACATGTATAATATCCGGAGTGAAAAGTAATTATTAACAAAGGGATAAGTAATAAAAACTATTTCATTGTCGTATTTTCAGCCCTCCATGAAAAGGGGCTGAGCATTTGTGAGCAGCAAAAGTCCCCTCCATGATCCGAAGTGTCGGGTTCGGGGGAAAATAAAATTAATCAACTAAACGAAGTAATAATGAAAAGAACAGCTACTGTTTTAATAACTATAATTGTATTTCTAAACTTAAGTGTAGTATTGGGAGCGTCCTGTGCCAGACAGATTGCCGATATAAATGATCCGGATTTATTGGCAGTTAAAAGTGCTGATTCTGTCCAAATTACCCGCACTATTGATGCGTCAAATACCTTTCGTGAATTTCCTGATCTGACAGCTTATTGGAATACTTCAGTGCAAAAAGCCCCGGCTCCCATTATTGGAAAGATAGCAGAGGAATCATTTGGAAAAGCCAAAATTACCCGTTGCTGGCTGAACCTCGATGAGATGTGGGATTACAGGACCCGGCAGTTTGACTTCAATTTTAAAATTGGTGTGGACAAGTATAAAGATATTGCCGAAAAGTATCGTGAATCATGGAACTGGGAAGTAGAAGCTGAGGTAAATTTCTATGATTACATGAAAGCTTTCAGCAAGCACAGCGATGCTGTCATGTTAACGATCCGTCGTTACGAGCGGGATGTTCTGGATGGAAAGTTGCCTGTTACAAAAGAAGATTGGAGAATGGTTTTCAAAACAGGATTGAAACACTATAAAATACTCTGTCCAAATATTCGTTATGTCGAAGTAGGTAATGAATATTCCCTTAAATCATTTATGAATGCCACGGACGAAGAGTATTATCAGTTTTATAAGTTGGCTTATGAAGCAGTTAACGAGGTAAACGAAGAGTTAGGGCTTACCGGCGATAACCGGATATTGGTAGGGGGACCTGTTGTAACCGGCGCAATACTGAAAATAATTGACCGTTTTCTGGAATTTTATAGTAAAGACAGCTCAACGGGGAAACAACTTGATTTTATTGCCTGGCACGACTATCATAAAAGCATTGCTGAAACTGCCAACCGGGAAAAAGAACTGAAAGCATTGTTGGCGAAGTATCATCTATCTGAAAACCTGCCTTTATTTATGACAGAGCACGATCCTTTTCACTTTAGCGAGGACAAGCTGGAATATCATTATTTAAATACCGCATATCTGCCAAAGTCTCTGTATTTTGGTAGTTTGACCAGCCCCGAAGTCAAAATATTTCCATGGGTATTGTATCACAGAAAAGAGATTCAAACCAAGTTTATGTGGTTTTCCGGCCCAAATGAAACCAAAACAAAAGAAGACGAAATAAAGATGTTCCCATTAGGGTGCTCTGTTAAGTTTTTAAGTATGCTGAAAGGCAAAGAGATTCAGATCGACAATTCAATTGATAGAAAAGACCTGGTGCTTGCTTCTTTCGAAAAAGACAGATTAGTAGTTGAAACTATTAATTATGGTGACAATCGTGATGTAACATTAGATGTTACTAAACTCAAAAGTGTTTTTTCCGGATTTAAGAATGGAAAATTGCATGTTGTAAAGTATTTGATAGACAGTACCCATAGCAATTGTTTGGCAAAACCAGATTACAAGGGAGGAATAGAAAAGATTGAAGATAGTTGGATTGATGCCGGTAATGGAAAAATCATTTTGAAGCATAACGGACTTGAAAAGAATGGACTTGTGTTATGGCAGGTGATAAATAAATAGCATTGTAAAGTAGTTGAGGGATAGAATTGTCATCAGAATTGTCAATATTATAAAAATGAATGCGTGTTGATATATGGAAGATTATGAGATAGATGCCATGATTTAGAGAGGGAGGTAATTGCCATCTGTTTTTATTTTTTATTATTTTTTGGTCGTATCTTAAATGAATATCTGCCTTTCCAATATTTCAATTATAACTGTTTGAAATATTTGCTCTTCTTTTTTGCTTTAAACTATATTTGCATGAGTTGATTCTTTTATCCAATAGTGAAAACAGCAATGGAGGACCGAAATATTTGGAATAGTATTGTGGCCGGAGAAGTTAATGCACTTCGCTTTTTGCATGATATGTATTATTATCCAATGTGTGTATGGGCTAATAAATATCTTCATAATGAAGTAGTTGCAGAAGAAATAGTTTCTGATTGTTTTATGAAACTTTGGGATAGACGGAAGCAGATTGTCATTGAAAAATCATTAAAATCATACCTTTTTTTAATGCTTCGGAATCAGATGGTTAGTTATTTTAGAAAAGATAAAAGCAGACTGGTTTTTGGAACTGATAAACTTCCTGAAATGATGGGTGAAGAGGTAGCCGCCGAGCAGGATTTCTATTCTAATTTATATTCTGCAATTAATAAAATTCCGGAACAACGGCGCAGAATACTTGAATTGGCAGTTTTTGATGCACTTACATATAAAGAAATTGCCAGCCGGTTAAATATTTCAGTAAACACCGTAAAAACTCAAATAGGTAGGGCTTATCAGTTTCTGAAAGAAGAACTTGATCCGAATGATTTTGTTTTTCTGTCGATGTTTATGAAGCAGAATTAAGAATTCTGTTCTTTTTAATCTATTCATTTTCTTTTGTTTTTGTTGTATTTTGTTTGTTGTCAGAATATTATATGTTTGAGGATAAAATTTTGATTGTTCTTGTCACCCTGTTTGCATTTGTTTTGCGTCGTTGTAAATAGAAAATGATTGTACATGAAACCTGAAAGCCCAATATGGTCATTAGTTGCTGGCAAATTCAACAATGAATTGACTGAAGAAGAAAAATCTCAGCTTGATAAGTTTACTCAAAATGAACAGGATCGAAAACTGATGAACAGGGTTGAAACTATTCATTCTGGAGTGAATGAAATGAAGCATGTGCGCAGTTTCGACAAAAATGTTTCCTGGAATAAAATTGGAAATCACATTCGTATGATGCAGGTTCGAAAGCATACAATTGTGATGCTAAAGTATGTTGCTATTCTGGTTCTTGCATTTGGCCTTGGTGCAGTATTTAATTCGGTGTTATTACAACGGGATATTCCGGTGCAATATGCTGAGGTTGAAGTTACTTATGGTCAAACAAACCATCTTGTACTTTTTGATGGAACCGAAGTGTGGTTGAATTCAGGTACAAAATTTAAATACCCCAATCGTTTTAATTCAAGTGAACGTGATGTTTATGTCACAGGTGAGGCTTTTTTTAAAGTTGCCCCTAATAAAAAGTTGCCCTTTAAAGTTAGGACAGGTCGAATGGAAATTGAAGTTTTGGGAACTTCTTTTAATGTCTCCGCATATCCCAATGATTCAGTGCAATTTGTTGTTCTGGTTGAAGGAAAAGTGCAGTTGAATAATGCACAGGGCAATAAAATTGGTGAATTGGTTCCCGGGCAGTTGGCCCTGCAAATGCCGGATAAAAAAATTTTCGTACAAAATGTTTCCCCATCAGAATATACAAATTGGAAGGATGGTATTTTGAATTTTAGAGAAGAAAGAATGGAAGACATTGCAAAAAAATTGGAACGCTGGTATAATGTTGAAATCAGTTTTGAAAAGGAAAACTTAAAAGAACACCTTATTACAGGGACAATACTTCGAAATAAACCAATCGATCAGATTACAAGTGTTTTAGAGATGATTGCTCCGATCAAATTTGAGTATGTAATTAAAGCAGAGGAGAAAAATAAACTGATAGTAACTGAAAGATAGAACGATAAAAAGAAGGCGATGAAATGCTTGAGACCCATTTCACCGCCATGAATAAAACAATAATTGTTTCATTAAACAACACAAATTTATGAAAAAACATCGTGACTTTAACAGTCCAATATGGCTGTTGCAAAAATTATTACGTATTATGAAATTAACTTGCTTTTTAATCCTTGTTTTTGTTCTGGTAACAAGCGCTGCCAGTTTTTCGCAATCCGGCAAGCTAAATCTGAGTTTGAAAAACGGCACACTCGTTGACGCCTTGAAACAGATTGAAGATCAGTCGGAATACTACTTTTATTATAATAATGATGAGATTAAAAGTGTAACCAATGTTTCAATCCAGATTGATAACAGGAGCGTTGAGGATGTTTTGAATGAACTTCTGTCTGGAACCGGGTTGGAATATAAAATTGTAGATCGTTTCATTGTTGTAAAAAAGATTGAAGATTCAGTGAATAACCAACAGGTACAACAGCAAAAGAATATAAACGGAAAAGTAACTGATACTTCGGGAGTTCCATTGCCGGGTGTTACAGTTGTTGTAAAAGGAACAACCAATGGAGTAATTACTAATGTTGACGGAAATTATTCACTGACCAAGGTTCCGATTGATGGGGTTCTTATTTTTTCATTTGTTGGATTGAAACTACAGGAAGTATCGGTGGTTGGAAAAACCATACTAAATGTGAAAATGGAAGAAGAGACCGTTGGAATTGAAGAGGTCGTTGCGATTGGGTATGGAACGGTGAAGAAAAGTGATTTAACAGGCTCTGTCGCTTCGGTAAGTAGTGACGATATCCAGTCTATACCCACAGCTCAATTAAGTAGGGCTATACAAGGACGTGCGGCAGGGGTGCAAGTGTTGCAAAATTCAGGTGCTCCGGGTGCGGGCATGCAGATACGTATTCGCGGAACCAACTCTATAAGTGGAAATAATGAACCGCTTTGGATTGTTGACGGTTTTCCTGGTAATCCTGATGCAATAAATAGCAGCGATATTGAGAGCATGGAAATTTTAAAAGATGCATCAGCAACTGCTATTTATGGTTCAAGAGGAGCTAACGGAGTTATAATCATTACAACAAGGAGCGGAAAATCAGGCGAAACCAGGGTAACTTATGATGGTAGTTTTGGTATTCAAACCGCCAGTAAAAAGTTGGATCTTTTGAATGCCAGGGAATATATGGAATATAATAATATTCAGCAATTGAATAATTTAGGGAAAGTATATTTTACACAGCAAGATATTGACAGTGCAGGAGAAGGAACTGATTGGCAAGACTTGTTATACAGACCAGCATTTATGCAGGATCAAACAATTTCAGTTAACGGAGGTAATGAAAAAAACCAATTTTCAATGAGTGCAGGCCTCTTTAATCAGGATGGGATTGTTCTGGAAAGTTTTTACAAGAGAAAATCTCTACGTGCAAAATTTAATCATAATATCAGTGACAAGCTGAGTGTATTATATAATATGACTTTGAGCAACATAGAAGAGAAAAATGAATATGCTGGTGGCGGGCTAAGGGGAAATTCTTTAATTAGTGCAATTTACGGTGCACCACCAACAGTTACCCCATATATGGAAGATGGAACTTACCGCGAGTTAAGATATGCTTATCCTTTCATGAGTGATGGTTTGCTTAACCCAATTGCGTATGTAAATGAACGCTCAGGTGTTTCAAAAGCCAACAGGGTACTGGCAACTTTGGGACTTGTTTATAAACCTATCAAAGATTTATCAGTTGATATATCTGGAAATTATTCAAGTGTTGACAGTCGTACCGATAGCTATACAACACTGAAATATCCAAATTCTACAGGAAGTGGTGGCATTACTATCTCAAAAACTGTTCAATTAGTTAGCAACAATATTATCACCTACAATAAACTGTTCGATAATACCCATAATGTTACAATAACAGGTGGGGCTACTTATGAACAATTATTAACCACCGGAATTGGGATTTCCGGTTCAGGTTTTTTAAGTGATGCTACACAAAACTATGATATTGGCTCTGCAAGCGTTATTGGTACTCCGTCTTCTTCTTATACAAAATGGCAATTATTGTCGTTCCTTGGGAGGTTAAACTATTCTTATAAGGGTAAATATTCTGGTACTATAAGTTTCCGGGCAGATGGTTCATCACGTTATAGCGAAGGCGATAAATGGGGATATTTTCCTTCAGGTGTATTGGCATATCGCATATCGGAAGAGAATTTCATGAAGGTAGTGCCTTTTATTTCTGATTTAAAACTAAGAGTAGGATATGGTGAAACCGGGAGTACAGCCATTAGTCCATACACAACCCTTAATATGCTGGGAACTAATAAAGTCGTATTTAACGATGCTAGCTACACAAGCTTCGATCCATCATCACGGTTTCCTGGTCCTTTAAGGTGGGAATCAACAGCTCAATCTGACTTTGGTGTTGATGTTTCACTTTTTGACCAAAAAGTCCGGTTAACTGCTGATTACTATATTAAAAACACGAAAGGTTTATTGAATTCTGTCCAATTGCCAAGGTCTTTGGGGTATGATAACACAATTCAGAATATTGGGAAAATGCAGAATAAAGGCGTAGAGTTTCATATAGAAGCTAATATCATTGATCAAAAGTTTAAATGGGATGTTGCTGCCAATGTATCCATTAACAAGAACAAGGTAGTAGAACTGTATGATTCTCAGGATATATTGGCACCAAACCTCAATATTACGGTGATTGTCGATTACCTGAACCTTATTAGGGAAGGACAGCCAATGAATGTTTTTTACGGATATAAAGAAGCTGGATATGATAACAAAGGCAACTTTATATATGCTGACCTTAATGAAGATGGCAGTATCACTTCGGCAGACAGGACGTATATTGGCGATCCGAACCCCGATTTCATCTATGGGTTTAATTCGAATATGTCATGGAAAAACTTTGAATTTAATTTCTTCATTCAAGGTACGCAAGGCAATGACATATATGCTTTAAGTATGGCAGCACAAACGGTTGACTATGGTATGGGATTAAATACAATAAAAGAGGCGCTTTCTGATCATTGGACCGCAGAAAATCCAAATGCAAAATATCCAAATATCAGTACAACAACCAAATCAAAAATTTCTGACAGGTTTGTTTATGATGGATCGTATGTGAGGTTGAGAAACATTCAGCTTGCATATAATATCCCTGTCAATAAATTAGGTAGTAAGTTCCTGAAGAAAGGACAACTCTACGTAAGTGGACAAAACTTGCTGACTATAACAAATTACCCATGGCAAGATCCTGAGATTAACACTTTTGGCGGTGATAATTCTCTCAGACAAGGAATAGACCATTATTCCTATCCGGTATCAAAAAGTTTCACGTTTGGTGTAAAACTCGATTTTTAATTTGGAAAAGATCAAAATTATGAAAAAAATATATTTATTCTTTTTAGGCATTGTTTTAATAGCATCATCGTGTGATGAAATTTTGGAAGAAAAACCAATGGCTATTGCTGCTGAAACATTTTATAATACAGCTAGTGAGGTAGAGTCAGCTATTTATGGTGCATACAGAGAACTTGCGATTGGCCCATTTAGCAGGAATTACCTTTTGGTAAACTTATCGCAGGTAGATTATGGGGTTGGCAGGGGATCGTACGCATCAACCAGTAATTTTCAGGGACTGGATCCGACAACTATAGGAAGGACAGATGCTATTTGGGCTTCATTTTATAGGTCTATAAGGGATGTGAATATAGTTATTAGCAGGGCTCCAAAATCGGAAGATATTAATGCTACAAGATTGGCGGAGTTGCTTGCCGAGGCTAAGTTTCTAAGAGCGTACAATTATTTTCAGTTGGTTTTAAACTGGGGGGCAGTCCCTTTGAGAACAGAAGAAAATATTTCAAACCCAGATCTTCCGCGAAGTCCTGTTGCGGATGTATACATTCAAATAGAAAGTGACCTTCAGTTTGCTGAGGCCAACCTGCCTGATGTTCAGTCCATGGTCGGGAGGGCAACGAAGATGGTTGCCAAAACGCTCCTTGCTGATGTTTATTTGAATATGGGCAAATGGAACGAAGCCAGGCAGAAAGCATTGGATGTAATAAATTCAAACAAATATCAATTGGTCAGTGTTTCAAAGCCGAATGACTTCTACAAGATTTTTGGCCCCGACGTTGTTTCATCCGTGGAGGAGATTTTTTATGTAAAATACAATGCTGAGATTCGGAACTCTTTTGTGGTAATGTTACATAAAGGCAATAAAAAGTATTACTATGGGAGTGGTGCTTATGGTGCTTATATTCCAGATAGTACCCAAAACAAAGTAATTGTTAGTTGGGATCAAAATGACCTTCGCAGAAGGTTCAATTTGTATTATGACAATATTGGTTTGGGTACAAAAACTTTACTTTATAAGAAATTTATTGAACCTGATCAAACCTTAAGTTGCGATTATCCAATTTACCGCTATGTAGATGTACTTCTGATATATGCAGAAGCTGATTGTCGGGCAAATAATGGCCCTACTGTTGATGGTTTAGAAAAACTAAATATGGTACATCGTCGTGGTTACGGCAAAGCTGTAAATACAGCCTCAGCCGTCGATTTCAAATTGACGGATTACAACAAAGACACGTTTATTGATCTGGTCTTAAAAGAACGTTTGTATGAATTATTTTCAGAACACAAACGGTTTTATGACCTGAAACGAACAGGTAAACTGAAAGAAGTAATCAAAGATGTTAGAGGAATTGATGTCGCAGATATGCATCTGCTCTGGCCAATACCCAATTCGGAATACAATTACAACAAGGCTATTGATGAAGTCAAAGATCAAAATCCTGGTTACTAGTCAAATTTTAGGATAAAGTGGAAAAGATGGAGATTTTATCTTCATCTTTTCCATATAAGGTAAATGTCCATATCTGAAAAAATAAACTAATGAATATTAAAAAGATTAGCTTTCTTATAATTTCTTATTTGGTAATAACTTGTGCTTTTTCACAACAAGTTGAAGTAACGAGAAAAAATATATCAAATATAGACCAGACCCCAACCAGGGTGCAAACATCGCTTAATCCAAAATTGAAGAAAATAGGTAATTTATTGCCTAAAGGCATTGATGAAATCAGTACATCAATTTGGTCGCTTGGTTGCGAAACACTTGACAGGAACCATGCCTCCTGGAAGAATTACAGAAACTATATTGGGCCGCTTGGCATAAAGCACATTCGTTTACAAGGCGGATGGGGCAGAACTGAAAAAGAAAAGGGAGTTTATAACTTTGCTTGGTTAGATAGCATTGTTGATGATGCACATTCGCTTGGTCTTCAAGTTTGTTTGGAAACTTCGTATGGAAACCGGCTCTATGAAGAAAAAGCTGCTCTCGGTCCGGGAGGGAAATTACCTTCAGGCGATGAAACCTTAAAAGCCTGGGATACCTGGGTTGAAGCTATGGTAAAACGGTATTCTGCGAGAGGGGTAAAAGATTGGATGATGTATAATGAACCCAACCTGAACAAAGCCAATAAGGTGGAGGATATGGCAACTTTTAATATTCGGACAGCAGAAATTATAAAAAGGATTGATCCTGAAGCAAGGATCGGTGGATTGGTATTAAGTGATACGAATCTGGAGATTGTTGAAAATTATTTGAAATTGCTTAAAGAGCAAGGAAAAGAAAAGTTATTTCATTGGTTGATCTATCATGCTTATGGAGCAAATCCTGATGCGGTTTATCCATCTGTCGAAAAGATTCAGGAACTTATACAAAAGTATGCTTCACATTTAAAACTATGGCAGGGAGAAGCCGGCTGCGCATCCGAAGAGGTTCAATATGCCTTAAAAGGAGTTGATTGGACTGAGCTTTCTCATGCGAAATGGAATGCCCGTCGCATGATTGGGGATATTGGTCATGGAGTGAAATCTGCCGTTTTTACAATTTCGGACTTGAGTTACCATAAAGACTTTATTTCAAGGTACGGGCTGCTTAAAACAAATCCGGATAACTCAATTATTAAGGTGAAAACAGCTTATTATGTGGTTCAAAATGTAGTATCTGTTTTGAATGATGCCACAGAGCTCGTTAATGATTGTGATATAAAAATTATTTGTGATAAAAAATTAAGTCTGTACACATTTAAAGATAAAGAAACAGGATTCCCATTAATTGTTTTTTGGGATGGGACATCAATACCATCGAACGATTGTGACATGATTAAGGCATCGTTTGCTTTAAAAGGCATCAAATTACACGAGCCGGTTTGGGTTGACCTTATTACAGGAAATATCCATGACATTCCATCTGAGCAAATGATATTCGATGGTTCTGCGAATTTCTTTAATGAGATCCCTGTTTATGATGGGCCATCGTTAATTACCGATAAAAGTTTATTAACATTTACCCCTGTAAGGCAAAAAAAGTAACCATGAAGATATCCGAATTATATCTCATTCACAGTGTAAAATGTAAATTACCAAAAATTAAAACATACATGAAGATGAAAAAATATTTAATGACGGGGGTACTTGCGATTGTAAGTGTTTTTGTAATTGCCCAGCATAAAAGCATGAATTGTGAACTGTTCAGATATTCAGGCCCTGGGTTGAAACAGATCGGCTGGTTAGCCACAAAACATTCGAAAGAAATTCAGTCTTCAGCTTGGTCGGTAGGTTGTGAAACCCTCGACCGCGATTATGCCAAATTCAGTATTTACAAAGATTACGTTGGAGAACTTGGAGTTAAACATGCCCGGTTGCAAAGTGGCTGGGCCAAATGCGAAAAAGAAAAGGGCAAATATAATTTTGAATGGCTGGATAGTTGTGTATATGGCTTGGCTGAACAGTCGGTGAAACCCTGGATCTGTTTATGTTATGGTAACCCACTTTATGGCTCAGGGATTCGCCTCGGCGCAAAAATATTCACCGATGAAAAAGCAATGGAGGCTTGGCTGAAATATGTTAGTGCAACCGTGTCCCGATATAAAAACGTGGTGAATGAATGGGAAGTATGGAATGAACCAAATTTGGGGAATGGTGGCTATGAGGAATATTCAACCCTTCTGATGAAAACTGCTGAAACGATCAAAAAAGTGCAACCCAATGCTATTATAATGGGGTTCTCTCTGGCGGGTTTGCCCCTGAAATTTGCCGAAGAAGTGTTTAAAATATTGAAAGAGAACAATAAACTGGAACTTGTCGATCGGTTGACTTACCATCCTTATACCTGTAACCCAGATGATAGTTATACCGAAATAGCAAAACTGGAAGCTTTAAAAAATACGTATAACCCTAAAATCAAATTGTACCAGGGAGAAAATGGCTGTCCTTCTATTCTAGAGTGGACACACGCCCTGAATAATTATCCATGGACAGAAATCAGTCAGGCTAAATGGTTTATGCGCCGGATGGCTGGCGACAGGGTTAGGGATATCCCTTCATCTATTTTTACCATCATCGACCTTCGCTATTACAACATGCTGCAATCGTTTGGGCTGATCCGTTCAAATCTTTTGCATGAGATTATTTATAAACGTCCTTCTTATTATGGGGTTCAGCATATGGTTAATGTTTTCGACGATACGGTAAAACCTGTTGGAGAATTGGAATATACATCAAACGCTTATCGCAAAATGACCGTGGCTGGTTTCAAAAAAGAAGGAAGCCCGCTTGTATTGGTTTGGTATAAAGATCAGATACCAGGCGATGAACTTAAATGGGAACTGGTTAACCTGACAATAAAGAATACAAATTTTAAAGACCCGGTATATGTTGAAATGATCTCAGGGAAAGTATTTGAAATTGGAAAACCGGATTGGGAAAACAAGGGGACTGATGTTGTGTTCAAAAACCTGCCGGTATGGGACAGCGTTATGATGATTGCCGAACGGTCGCAGGTAATAGTAAAACCGGAATAGTTTTTTAATGCCATTTAATTTAGCTTCTACTTTAATATACAATGAATTGTAAAAATACAATCATGATTTTAAAAATCTTTAGATATAAGTTCATCGTACTGTTGGTTTTTATCACAATCGTTTCATTCCGGGGAGTTTGTCAGGTTCAGATTCTTAAAAATCAAAATATTGAAATTTCAATTGACGGTGAGGGAAACCTGGTCTCATTAAAGAATCTTCATACCGGGCAAAACTATGCTTCCGGAAAACCGTTGTGGCGATTGTATTTCGACCGCAAAAACCGCAAAGAGATTGAAATATTGCCGACATGCAATGAGCCGGAAGTGAGGAAGGACGAAAATGAAATACTGGTAAACTATGATCATCTGGTGATTGACAATCAGATGCTTCATGTCGAATTGTCTTTCAGTATTATTTTGGAAGAAAATCAGGTTCGTTTTTGCTCTGAAATTGCCAATAATGAGTTGCATACCATTGTACGGGAATTGCAGTACCCTTTGGTAGGAAACTGCCAGTTACCAGCCGGGCATCAGCTTATAACAGTGTTCCGTGGCGGACAGTTATATCCCGATCCCAAAGCGCAGATATTAAAAGTAAGCAATACCCCTCCGTATATGGCTCCTTCCCAGTATTACAGGCAGTTGGATCTAAAATATCCTGAACAGGTTGGCTCTAATTGCTTTGTATTTGCCGGAAAAGAACAGGGCCTGTACATAGGAAGCCACGACAGCACTTTTCAGGATACATGGCATGGGTTAAGGTTGTATCCCGATAAAAACGGTCGTTTTGATGAGCTGGAGGCGGGATTGTATAAATATCCGAATTGTATGGCCGGACAAACATGGGAATGCGATGCGAATGTAGTGGCCCCGTATTCGGGCGATTGGCACCATGCCTCGAAAATTTACCGGAACTGGGCAAATACGTGGTGGGAACATCGGGAAGCTCCGTTATGGGTGCAAAAAATGAAAAGCTGGCAGCGCATCATTTTGCGCCATCAGTACGGCGAAACTTTCTTTCGTTATTCCGATATGGGAGGACGTATTAAAGATGTTGGGGAAAGTGTTGGTTGCGACGTTGTTTTCCCGTTTGGATGGTGGGAGAGTGGTATGGACAACGGCAATCCGGGCTATGAAACAGACAGAGCCCAGGGTGGTGATGAAGGTTGGGGAAAAGCTATTTCTACTTATAAAAAAGATGGTGGAAAGGTGTTGTTGTATTTTAATGGGAAACTGATTGACCGTGAAAGTGAATACTATAAATCGGGTGAAGGAAAGGAAGTATGCTACAAAGACAATACTGGTGCAGAAATTAATGAATGGTACAAATTTAAAGGCATGGGTACTTTTACCGGTTATTTTAACTCCCGTACATTTGTAGTAGCTGATACCCGTAACCCAAAGTGGCAGAAACAATTATTGGATATGGCCGACAAGGCTTTGCATTTTGGCGCCGATGCCGTGTTTTACGACCAGCTTGGACGGGGCGAAAGCACAACAAACTGGGACTTGAATCGGGAATTTCCGGTTCCCAATACCCGGATTATTGCAGACAAAGGCAATGCCTTAAAGCTGGTGCATAATTATATCGACAAAAAAGATAAGGATTTTGCGATTGGAATAGAATGGTTTACTGATTTCGCATCCCAGTACGTAGATTTTATACACAATATATATGGAGCTACCGGGCCAACTGATTTTATCGATTGGACCAGATATACATTTCCGGAGGTTATATTGTCAGATAGAGAAATACGCGATGATACCGATATAAAAAGGCGCGTCAACCATGCAGTATTGAAAGGGCTCCGGAATGATATTGAGATATACAGATGCAGGGATTTGATTGATAAAACTCCTGTTTACCAGCAATATCTGGCTAAAATTAATGAGGTAAAAGATAAATACTGTGCTTTATTGTTACAGGGAAAATATTGCGATACAGAGGGCTTTACATTAGATAATGAAGTGGTGGAGGCTCGTAGTTTTATTCAGGATGATCAAATGGCAATCGTATTGACCCAGAGTACAACAGGTACTGTTTCCGTACGACTTACAGTGCCGGGATACCGATATGTTGAATCAACAATTGTCGGTGGTGCTGAGGTTGGGTCTGGTGTTGACAACCAACAAAAAATAATATTGAATAGCGATGACCTTGTTGTAATGATCTTCAAAAAGGGAAATTAGATGACGACAATGAGGTCTCAACAATAACTAATCTAAAACTATGAACACAACAATTCAAATCAGCCTGCTTTTAATTGCATTTTTACATGCTTCAATGGTTTGTTTTTCCCAGGACATATCAAAGCAGCATCAGAGCCAGTTACCCGAAGGGAAAAACTGGAAATTAGTGTGGAACGATGAGTTCAACGGCAATACACTGGATACCACCAAATGGGGTTTCCGCCTGCATATTATGCAGACACGACACCAAACATTTACCACGGAAGGCGTGGAAGTAAAAAACGGGTTGCTGTATTTAAACCTGATTGAAAAGAACGGGCAATACTATTCAGCCCACCTGCAGACCGGTCAGAATTATCTGGATCGTCCGGGTACCCCTTACAGTAATGGATTAACCTGGCCAATTGCAGAGATCAAAGAACCAAAGTTTGTACACAAATACGGTTATTATGAAATCAGATGCCAGTTGCAGAAACAACCCGGGTGGTGGTCAGCATTTTGGCTGCAATCCCCGGTGATTGGTTCAAGTTTGAACCCTGCCCGTGCCGGTGTTGAAATGGATATCATGGAGAATTTTACGCGCGACAACAAAATCAGCCACAATATTCATTGGGATGGCTATGGCAAGAACCATAAACATGAAGGTTCGGGAAACATTACAATTGCCGATACGCCTGATGGGTTTCATACATTTGGTATGTACTGGGGAAAATCGGGTTATATTTTCTATGTTGATGGCAAAGAATCGTGGCGGGTTGACGGGCCTGTATCAGACGTTGAGCAATTCATTCTGGTTTCCACCGAATGTATGGGATACCGTAACGGAAACCGCAATCAACCATCTGATCTTTTGAAAAAGACGGCTTTACCTGATTCATTTATAGTAGATTATGTTCGTGTGTACGATGAAGTAGGAAATGAATAAAACCAACTATATTATGAGAAGTATCATCTTACTATCCTTGTTTTTCGCTTTTGCCTGTAAAAGAAGTGACGTTTTGCCCCCATCGCCGGTTTTACCGGTGCCAAACCAGCACCAGGTTGAATGGCAGGAAAAAGAACTTTTTGCATTTGTCCATTTCACTGTAAATACTTTTACCGGCAAGGAATGGGGGTATGGCGACGAAAACCCGGATATCTTTGATCCTGTATATTTTAATCCTGATCAATGGGCTAAAGTTTTAAAAGATGCCGGGTTTAAAGGAGCAATACTTACGGCCAAGCACCACGATGGTTTTTGCTTGTGGCCAAGCCAGTTTGCAAGTCATTCAGTAAAAAATATAAGCTGGATGGGAGGTAAAGGCGATGTCGTTGCCGGACTGAAAGATGCCTGTGCAAAACACGGGCTTGAGTTCGGAATTTACCTTTCGCCCTGGGACCGCAATCGTGCCGATTATGCTTCCTCTGCTTATATCGAATACTACAAAAACCAGTTGAACGAGTTGATTAGCTCGTATGGCCCCATTTTCGAAATTTGGTTTGATGGAGCCAACGGCGGAGACGGTTATTATGGCGGCGCCCGCGAAATGCGTAAAATTGACGACCAAGTGTATTACAACTGGCCTCAAACATTCAAAATAGTAAGAAGCTACAATCCGAAAACAATTATTCGCGGCGATGCAAGGTCAGCGTCAGACAGCCGCTGGTGTGGCAACGAAGAAGGATACATTGGTGAAACAAACTGGAACATGGTCACGCCCGATTCACTGATTGCGCTAGGTAAAGATAAAAAACGACTGGAAGTTTTAAATTCAGGCGACGAGAGAGGAAATGTATGGATGCCAGCAGAAGTGGATGTGTCTATACGTCCCGGATGGTTTTACCACGAATCGGAAGACAGTCTGGTAAAAACGCCTGATGAATTGTTCGATATTTACCTAAACTCAATAGGCCGGGGCTCTCCGTTACTTTTAAATGTGGCACCGGATAAACGGGGATTGATTCCAGAACCCGATGTGCAGTCTTTGCTCCTCTGGAAGAAAAAGATCGGTGATGCCTTCGCAAACAACCTGACCATCGGGGCAAAAGTTACGGTTGACTCGTACCGTGGAAAATCAAATCAATTTGCTGCTGTTAACCTGACTGACGGAAATAAAGAAACGTATTGGGCAACCGATGACAATATTATTTCCAGTTCGATTGAACTGGAATTTGAGAAGCCACAACAAGTTCAATATGTGCTGATTCAGGAGAACATTAAACTGGGGCAACGGGTGAAGTCGTTTACCATCGAAGTCCTTCAAAACGGACAATGGGAACAGGTCGCTAATGCAACTACTATTGGATATAAACGAATTATCAGGATCAACCCGGTAGAAACAGAAAAAGTGAAAATTAATATCACCGGGGCAAAAGCTTGTCCGGTGATTTCTAATATTGAAATTTATTAATACAAACAAAACATATTACGAATTGGATATATAATGAGAAATTCAATTTAAACCATTACGAATGAGAAATTTCAATGAAAGTGCTATATGAATATGAGTATTATAAAATCAAATTGGTACAGATGGGAAATAGGGTATTGTTCTATGGCAGCTCTGAAAATAGGGATAAATAGAGCAGTAACCTTATTTACATTTATGTTAGCAGGCTTGGTATCGTTTGCAAACGATACCAAGAGTTTCATTTTAGTTGATGAGCATCGGCAGGCAACAGTCAGTATTTCGGAATCGGAACCTGAATGTGTGCGTTTTGCTGTTCAGGATTTGATAAACGATGTGGAAAAGATTACAGGAAAGGTTTTGAAAGTCACAGAAGGGGGAACAAGAAATTCCGGTACTGTCTTTATTCAAACCAAAACCGATCATGGAAAATGGGAGTCATATTCGGTAGTGACGAAAGATGGGAATTTATATATTACCGGTAGTGACGAACGGGGGACCATGTTTGGCGTTTATTATTTCATCGAAAATTACCTGGGAGTTGATCCTTTTTACTGGTGGTCGGGTATTGACCCCGAAAAAAAAGAAACGTTGCAATATCAGGCTATTGATTATACAAGCCGGGAAACTGATTTCAAATTCAGGGGATGGTTCATTAACGACGAGGACTTACTGACCGAATTTATGCCCCCGTCAGGGAAACGCCGGTTGGATTATCCGTATTATCAGCAAATAGCCAATTTGGATTTGATGGACCGGGTGTTTGAAGCGATGGTAAGGGCAAGGTTCAATCTGGTTATCCCGGCAAGTTTTCTGGAAATTTTTAACCCTGCCGAAGAGAAACTGGTTAAACGGGCGTCGGTACGTGGGCTTTTTGTTTCGCAGCACCATATTGAACCCATGGGGGTCAGCGCTTTTGGCTATTTTAACTACTGGGAGCGTAAAACAGGCGAAAAGCCAGTATTTTCATTTTACAGCGAGCGAGATAAATTACTGGAAACATGGGAAGAAAGCGCAAAAAAGTGGAGCCGTTACCCCAATGTGATCTGGCAAATTGGTCTTCGTGGTATTGGCGACCGTCCCATGTGGATGGCCGATCCGGGTGTTCCCCAGTCGGACAAAGAACGGGCCGGAATTATTTCAGATGCTATGAAAAGCCAGATGGAAATCATCCGGAAATATGCCCACCAGACTGAACCGTTGGTGTCGACCACCTTATGGGCTGAAGGGGCGCTTTTTAATGAGAAAGGCTTATTACATTTTCCTGAAAATACAATCATTGTGTTTGCCGATAACAGTCCCGGTTGGAAGATGCAGGATGATTTTTTCAGTACCAAACGCGAAGCAGGGATAAATTATGGTATTTATTTTCATCATGGGCTGATTGTCTCCGGTCCTCACCTGGCACAGGCCGTTCCCCCCTCGAAAGTTTTGGAAATATTTTCTCTGGCCAAACAGTATAGCTCCAATTATTACGCAATACTGAATGTAGGTAATATCCGTGAGTTTCTGATAGGTTTGATAGCAACGAGAGATGTTATGGAAGACTCTGGTACATTTGACCCGAAGGTTTTTTTACAGGAATGGTGTACAAAGCATTTTGGCATGCAGGGAACAGAAGCGGCCAGGGCATATCAGAGTTATTTTGACAGTTATGCCCTGGATGATGAAAAAGGCTTGCCGCTTCTGTTGGATGGTCAGATGCAGGGAAAAGGCAGGTCTGTTTTACTAATTATACGGGAATTACGGAATCAACAACCGAAAGAGGTTGAAAACAATCAAAACAATCGTCCGGTACAAAAAAACAGCAAGACCGACAGCTTTTATCAAAGCCTTAGCGATACGAACCCGGCGGGTAAGCTCAGTTTGAAAGAACTATTGGTTAAAGTGGAAGAACAGAAGCAAAAACTGGCGGAAACAGGTGAACTTGCCGAAGAGGTTTCATCCTCACTTTCAGGGCAGCAGAAATCTTTCTTCGATGCGAACCTGTTAGCCCAGCAAAAGATCATGCAGGGAATAACTTCCTGGTTGAAGGAATGTATCCTGGCAAAGGAAATGATGGAGAAAAGGAATGTGGATCAATCTGTTTATCATCTTGAAAAAGCACTGGAACATACCGGCTTTATCACAGAAGGCATGTCTTTGGCTTCTCAGGAAAAATGGGCTGATTGGTACCGGGGAGATAAGAAATTAAATATGGAAAGGTTAATACGGGAAACAGAAGAAACTTTAAAACAATTGAAAACTGAAGAGAAGTAATTATGAACCTTAACCTGTGACATATTTGATATTAAACAAAAATGAATATAAATGAAATCCTATTATTTTTTCGCAAAGCTTGTTTTCGTTTTACAATTGTCTTTTATTCCTAATTTATTTTCTTCAAACACCTTCGCTGCTGAAAGTTCGACGGCCCCCATTTATGCTGAATTAAATGCCAGAAGGGGATTGCCTAATTTCTTTGTAAAAACCCAAAAAGGAGATTCTGTTCGCGTGGCCTATTTAGGCGGAAGTATAACAGCTCAGGAAGGATGGCGCGTATATTCACTAAAATGGATGAAAGAAAAATTTCCAAATGCAAAATTTAAGGAAATTAATGCAGCTATTGGTGGCACGGGATCCGATTTTGGCGTATTTCGGTTGAACGATCATGTTTTGAAGTTTCAGCCCGATTTGGTTTTTGTTGAGTTTGCGGTAAATGATGGCGGTGCACCTTCAGAAAAAATTATTCGTGCAATGGAAGGGATTGTTCGTCAGATATGGCAAAAAAATCCGTTCACAGACATTTGTTTTGTGTATACCTTAAAAGAAGATTTTCTCGAAGACGAAATGAAGGGAGTTTTTCCTCACTCAGCCCAAACAATGGAAAAAGTTGCCGATAAATATGCAATTCCAACAATAAATTTCGGGTTTGAAGTATCAAATCAGGTAAAAAAGGGTAAGCTGATTTTTACAAAAAAGGAAAGCAAAGACATAAATGGCGTCCCTGTTTTCTGTCCGGATGGTGTGCATCCTTATGTGGAAACCGGTCATAAAATATATAGCAAAGTGCTGACCCGGTCTTTCGAAGCCATGATGGAAACTGACAAAGGAAAAGCAATGAAGCACAAATTGACCAAGCCAATGGCTCCTGACTATTTTTCGAATACAAAAATGTTGAACCTGACCGCTGGAAAACTAAGTGATAATTGGACGATAATTAAAGCGAAAGATGATTCCGGATTTTCAGGTTTTAGCCGTTTCCTTGATTCTATCGGAGTGGCAAGTCAGACCGGTGAAACACTTACTTTGAGTTTTAAAGGCAAGGCCATCGGCATTTATGATATTAAAGGTCCGGACGTAGGGCAACTTGTGGTTGAAATTGATGGTGTAGCGAGGGATACTATCACCCGGTTTGATAAGTATTGTACATACAGGAGAATGAGTTATATGGTCATCGACCAACTGGAGGATAAAGTTCATAAGGTTGTATTTAAAGTCATTGCTGACCCATTCGATAAAGGAAATATCCTGACAAATAAAGAAGACATTATTGAACATCCGGAGAAATATAAAGAGTATAATTGGTATCTTGGAAAAATTTTAATGGATGGTGAATTGATTCGTTAGGAAGTATTGGAAAACTCTTGTTTATTGAAAATATCGACCACTTTACTTAAAAATATTGCTATGAGGTATCGTGTTTTTATAACCGTTTTAATGGTGAGCTTATGCAGCTTTTCATCGATAGGTTTTGTTCAGGATATTCCTGAAATAAAGCCACCCTTTAAAAATGACATTTGTCTTCCGGCTAAATTATACATGCTTTCGGAGGTGCAGAATAACATATTTGTCGAACCACTTATAAAGCGATGGAGGCCATACGATGATGTGGTAAGATTTTCAGGAACAGCCAAATTTCAAAGGCGTTTGCAACGGGTTGCCAGTATTGGCGAACCAGAAGAGGCTGCTACGGTTTCGCTTAGCCTGATCAATCAGGACTATTTCGATACCATAAAAACAGTTACATCCTCCATTGTGGTTGGAAAAAAGGGAATTGGGGTCGATACTGTTACGGTTTCAATCATTGGCGACAGTTTCACACAGGGAGCATTTTTTAAAGATGCGTTGCTGGTTAAAGGGTATGTGCCGAAAATTAAGATGATCGGTCTTCGTAATGTTTCCGGGTATCCCGGTCAGTTTGACGAAGGCCGTGGCGGTTGGACATTGGCAAAATATTTTGCAGTGACAACGAAGCGTACGGATGCATACAATGGATTTTTCCAGCCCGGTGGCGATTTTAGATTTTGGGGATCGACTGATTTCTGGAAGTTGGCAAATGCAATCCGCATCAACCCGAAAGAGAATTGGTCTTTTGGCGAAAGCTACAATGCGGGGCGCTACACTACCCGGTCGTTGCTGTTCGATGAAAAAACAGGTTATAAGCTAAATCCTGAAAAGAACGACATAATGTATAACAATTCAGAAGAATCCTATGTTCGGTATGACGGGAAACACTGGATGAAAGTTAATTATGCTGATTTTGTATGGGATGTCGACTACGGAAAGTATCTTTCGATGTGGAAACTAAAGGCCCCGTCAATTTTGGTCGAATTTCTGGGGCTGAACGATTTCAGGGGAGCAAAAAAACCTTCTGAAATAAATTTTACCGAATGGAATTTACAGCTTGAAAAACTGGCTGGCTCGTATTTAAAAGCAGTCCCGAATGGAAAATTTGTGCTAATGATCCCTTCTTCAACATGCGGGATACTTGACAACGTGGCTGGAGATTTCACCACCAGACAAAATGCCTGTATGTGGGAACACCGTCGGAATATCATCGAAAAGTTTGACAGACGTGAAAAGGAAAACATTTTTGTGGTTGACGCCGCCATTGCAATTGATAATTTAAATGGGTCGGATTTTACAACCGACCCGGTTTACACAAAACCGTATTCCGAATATCCTGGTATGGAGATAATTCCGGTGCAAAAGGGAAACCCTCATCCGTACCCCAACTATCCGGATATGGGAATATCGCTGGCGGGGTTTATTCAAAAGTACAGGTGAGACACGTTTGATTGTCTGAGCTTGTAAAAGTCAGTCTTGAGTTAATATGTAGCGACAGTAAATCATTTCAACTGCTTATGAATCTTAAAGAAAAAAAGGTCGGCCTTTTCATTCCCTGTTACATTGACCAGTTCTATCCGCAGGTAGGAGTTGCTTCCCTGGAACTGTTGCAAAAGCTGGGACTGGATGTTCGTTACCCGATGAAACAAACCTGTTGCGGGCAGCCGCTTGCCAACAGTGGAGCGGAAAAAAAAGCCATCAAAACCTATCAGAATTTTGTCCGCAATTTCAGCGAATTCGATTATTTCAGTAAAAGGGCACATGAGTATAGGATAAGCGAATGATCAGCATCTTCCCCCTTCAACCGGAGTAATTCAATTTTCCCGGCTACCTGATGGAATACTCATCTCAGGATAACTGTTTCGGATAAAATCGGCTCCTGCTTTCAGGTTGTCAATCGGGAAATGATGTCCTTTCAGGGTTTGTTTTCCAAGCGTGTTGGGATAAACCGTTGCCGGTCCGCCCAATCGGATATACTTATTCAGCAGCTTGTAGGTATTTTCTTCCGGAAGAACAATACTGTCATTCAGACCGATGGAAAAGAACAACGGAACTTTTGCTGCAGCCAGTTTTTCCAGCTTGTCGATCGGGTTATCGTTGTATTCCAGAGCGTCTTTTTCTCCGGGAAAACCATACGCTTCAATCAGCTTTTGCCACATTTTCGGATCGCCTTCGCCGGAGCCTTTTCCTCCCGGCCAGCTTTTAATGTCGCAGACAGGCGCTTCGGCATAAATACAACTCACCCGTTCGGGCCAGTGTTTGGCAAAACCAAACACGAATAATCCGCCGCGGCTGACGCCTTCCAGCGCTACCTTTTTGTTGAGGCCGTATTGTTCAGTCAGATATTTGTAAAAGTTATCCCATATTTTCATTGCGTTGGGCGAACCAAACATCCCGTCGGTATTGACGTAGGCCACATGAAATCCCTGGCTGACCAGAATACTGTCCATCTGGTAATGCCATTCGGGGAAGCGGGCGCGCCAAATCCAGGGTTTGCCGGGAGCCGCTTTCTCCGGAATGATAAGATGACAATTGGGAAGATCGAGATGAAAATCATAGCGGGTAAAACCGTGCCATTTCGATTCATCGCCCGGATATTTCGCATCCACCAAAGTCCCTTCCATTCCTGTGAGCGCCTTATATACCGCCTTGGCGATCAAACCGGCGCCTTCCGCATTGGGATGGATTTTATCCTTAAAAAGTTCCTCTTTCCCTGAAAGTGCTGTGAACAGGTCGATTACCGGGATTTTTTCTCTTCGCGCCAGTTTTTCGACAACCGGAATTACCCCATGAATAATAATTGAATCGTTGATGCTAAATTGCTTCTTTGCATAGGCCGGAACCGGTTTGCACAAATAAATTTTGGGATGCGACGGCAGGTTTCGCATTTCCGTGATCATCTCCCGGTAATCGGAAAGAAATTCATCCGAATATTTCCAGTTCTGAGGTTTGGTATCGTTGGTGCCCAGTTTGATGATGACCACATCGGGCAGAAAAGCCTTGGCCTGAACGTATGCTTCTTCGTTCCAGTACGGATAATCGCCTTTTTTCAACATGGTACGACCGCCAATTCCAAAGTTGCGAACGACCCATTGTTTGCCGAGCATTCGTTGCAGTTGCGAAGGATACGAGTCGCGCGGACGGTCGGGGATGGTAGAGCCTTTTGTAATGCTGTTACCGATGCAGGCTACTTTCACCGGGGCAGAATACTTTGACGGGTCAATGGGCTGTGTAATTCCTGATAATACAAGGAAAAAGCAGAGTAGGAGTAAGGAAATGTGTTTCATGTGTATTTGATTTTGAAACTGTTTTTTCTGATATGCAGTGCAATTTTATTAATTATCCGGCACATTCCAAATTGCATGGCGGTCGATCTTTTGAAACGGGTTCTCCGGCCAGCTATTTTAGTTGTAAATATCCAATCAGTTCATGCAATGACTGGATGGATTCGCAATAGGGTTTTGGTTGTGATTTTTTCCGGTCGAGCCAGATGGTTTTCATCCCGGCATTCGTACCTCCCAGATAGTCCAGTTCGTATGAATCTCCTATAAAAATGCATTCGGACAGGAGCCGGTTGGATCGTTCTGCTGCTATATCGAAAATTTCTTTTTGTGGTTTAGAAAAGCCAACTTCTTCAGAAATAATAATTGGATCGAAAAAACGGATCAGGTGGTTGTCTTTCAATTTATTGATTTGATCGCTAACCGGGCCATTTGTGATGATGCCCAGTTTAAAATCTTTCAGCTTTTCCAAAACGGGGATTGTTTCCGGAAATGCAACGCACGACTGAAGAAAATGCCGGTGGTAATCGAAATAGATCAGCAGGGCTTCTTCGTCGTGAATTTCCCGTCCGGAGATTTTGCAGAGTTCTTTTATCCTTGACGTTCGTTGTTCAGTCAAAGTCATTTTTTTCTCGAAATATAATTTCAGATACCGGTTGGTAATGTCGATCCATTCGCTGAAAATATCATCCGGATTGACCTTTAAGGAATAGTCTTCCAATATCTTTTTTACTGCAATTTTGTGGGCTGCTTCGCTGTCCACCAGCGTGTCGTCGATATCAAAAAAAATCATCATGGGTTTAAAATGTATTTCTCCGGATCAATCTAAAATCACACTTGATTTTTTTGAAAGATTTAGCCATGATCATTTTGGCTGCTAATTCTCCCATCTGATTAAAATCGGTGGAAAACACGGTCAACCCGTCGAGTATAATTTCGTTGATGGGCGACTCGTTATACGAAATAATGCCAATGTCTTGCCCGATGGTACACCCTTTCATTTTTGCAGCTCTTACGAGTTCAATAAGCTCGTGATCAAGTTGGCTGTTCAGGATCAGAAAAACTTCCTGCTTCTGGATTTTATCCGTATCGATGTTTTTATGGATTTCGAAATCAACCTGGTTCTGCATGCAAAACTTCTGAATTCCTTTTTCGATCAGCGGCGCGTACAAACTGCCGGGCATGGAGATTACATTCAGTTTTTTGAAGTTTTTTAAAATCCCGATGCTTTGGGTAAGCCCGTCGAATATGTCCTGTTCAAAGTCCTGGTAAACTGATCCGAAGTTTCCCGGAAGTTCTTCAACCAGGTGGTCGAGCAGAATTAGCTTCCGGTTCGGTATTTTCTTTAGAATTTTAATTGTTCGTTTCTGAATTTCAGGTTTTATCGGGAAATGAGGGGTGATAATATAATAATCGAAATGATCCAGGTTTTCATCAATAAAGTGTTCAAACAGATCCACGTCCTGGTTGTGCAACCGGATGGTTATTTCGGAAATATCACCGATATTGGCAGAAAACGAACTGAACAACACTTGTTTGTATGTGCTGATTTTATCGAACAGCAAAAGAACTTTAATTTTGGTATTCCCTCCATTGGTTACGTAGAAGCCTTTCCCGTGTGATGATTCGATGACTCCCTTTTCCCGGAGAATGGAATATGCTTTTTTTACCGTTTCCTTTGAAATATCCAACTCATTTGCCAGTTCATTCATCGAAGGAATAAATTCTCCTTCGTGGTATTCTCCTGTGTTTACCAAATCCTGAATAGCCTGAATTAGCTGTTTGTAAACAGGGGTCTGGGAGTTTGTGTCGATACCAATTTTTAGTTTCATTGTATTTGTTTTTATCCCTTTGCTGCAAAATTAATTTGTATTCTTTTGCAAATGTAATAAATCTAAAATATATTTGCACCACACTACACTACACTATAATTTTATTTTGATGTAGTGTGGTGTAAATATAGCCATATTAACAAATAGGTGGAGGTACAAAAAATGAAAGAGAATAACCGTTACAAGTGGGAAGTGCTGGCTTTGTTGTGGATCGCTTTTTTCCTGAACCAGGCTGACCGGCAGGTTTTTAATGTGGTTTTGCCATTAATTAAAGCTGACTTGCATTTATCCGATCTTCAGATTGGTTCCATTGCGACGGCTTTTAATCTGGTGTATGCGCTTCTTGTTCCGCTGGCCGGATATGTTGGCGATATTTTCAGCAAAAAGTGGATTGTGGCATTAAGTATTTTGTTCTGGAGTATTGCAACCATGTTCACTGGCCTAAGTAATGGTGTACTTATGCTGGTTATGATGCGAAGCATTGCAACCGGCGGCGGCGAAGCATTTTTTGGTCCGGCAAACTATTCATTGCTGGCACAGTATCACAAAGGAACAAGGGCATTTGCCATGTCAATACACCAAACTTCATATTATATCGGGATTATTCTGAGCGGGTATGTTGCCGGTTATATTGGCGAACGTTATGGATGGCGAAACGCATTTTATGTCTTCGGTGCAGTCGGGGTAATTCATGGAATTGTGCTGATTTTTAGATTGAAAGATAAAAAGGACGATACGGAAGTTAAGAAGGAAGAGAAAGTTCGTTTGCTGGAAGGTTTTAAAATACTTTTCAGTACTCCGACAGCGCTGATGCTGACCATTGGGTTCAGCGGCCTCATCTTCGTATTGACCGGTTACCTGACCTGGATGCCAACCTATCTCTACGAAAATTTCAACATGAGCCTTTCTTCGGCAGGCTTTCACTCCATGTTTTATACCCACTTGTTTGCTTTCGTTGGGGTAATTCTGGCCGGGAAGTATTCTGATAAATTTGCTAAAAAGAATCCGTCTTCGAGAATGATGATGCAGGGTGTCGGCTTGCTGGTTGCTGCGCCGTTCATCGTTATGATGGGAAATTCAACTGTGCTGGTTACCATCTATATTGGTTTTGCCGGTTTCGGTTTTGCCCGTGCTTTCTTTGATGCGAATACCTATACTGTACTGTACGATGTTATTCCTGAAAAATACCATTCGTCCGCGTCCGGGATTATGATCATGTCCGGATTTCTGGTTGGTTCCATGTCGCCGATAGTGCTGGGGTATATGAAACCTTTGTTTGGCCTTTCATTCGGGATTTCGATGCTGGCCGTCGTGTGGGTGGTTTGTGGATTGCTTCTGATTTTTACTTCGAAGTTTTTATACAAAAGAGATTATGCCCGGGTGCATTAATTATAAGGAATGGGATGTTTACCTGCTTGAAAACAAGTGGATAAAGCTTCGTATTGCCCCCCAATTGGGCGGAAGGATTATCCAGTTGGAAATGAATGGGTATGAATTCTTTTTTGTCAATCCGTTGCTGGCAGGCAAGGAACCCGGTTCTACCCGTTTGGGTGAAAATGGTGCCTGGCTGAATTTCGGCGGTGAAAAAATATGGCCAGCCCCGCAAGGCTGGGACTCACCTGATCAATGGCCCGGCCCGCCCGATCCGGTGCTCGACAGCGGAGAATATGATATTGAATTCAGAAATGAAAAAGAAAACGCGCTGAGACTTACCAGTCCATTCGATCAATATACTGGTTTGCAGATACAAAAGGATATATTTCTTTCTGAAAACCGTTCGGAAGTGAAAGTGCTTGCAACATTTAAAAATGCAGGCGACATTTTGAGAAGCTGGTCAGTCTGGCCTGTTTTGCAAATGAATACTTCAGGTGAAAATGCTGTACAATATCAGATTGTTTGCCCGGTTAATCCCAAAAGCAGGTTCAGTAACGGTTACAAAGTTATGCACGGATTGGTGAATAACCCACAATACAAAACTGACGACTCCGGAAATTTTATTGCCGATTACCAATATCTCGTTGGAAAGGTGGGACTTGATTCGGTTTCCGGTTGGGCTGCTTATGTGGATAAAGAATCGGGAAAAGTATTTGTGACCATGTTTCAGCCACAGGAGGGTGAAACATATCCGGATGATACTTCGGTGCAGATATGGACATCGGGTCGGGGAATGGTTTATTCAAGAAATACCATTCGTCAACACAACGATGACAAAATTCTGAACCCGCCTTACATGGAGATGGAATTGCTTTCTCCATTACAGGAAATACAACCGGGCAAAGAAATTCAGTTCGAATACCGGATGCTGGCATCTACCATACCTGCAAACGAGACCATAAAAAGCGCAACCGAATTCGGAGTGATTGCAGATTCATTGAACCTAAAACAAGAGAACGATAGCGTCTCCGTATATGCAAAATATGGAGTTTTTTCTGAAGGAATTTTTAAAATTCAATTGAAAGTGATTTCCAATGAAGAACCTCCGGTTTGTTTGTCCGAAATGAAAGTCAGCCCATTGAACGGAATTGATTTGGCGTTTTTTATCGACAAAAAATTCTTATCAGATGGTGAAGTCATCACTGCGGATCTTTTTGACCGTGACGACCATTTTGTTGGAGAAATAGATCGGGTAAATCTGTCATGCTTAACCTGAGTAAAATAATAGGGCGAAGACGGAAAGACCCTGAAAGGGTCAAACATCAATAGCCCGGGGTTAGCGACCGAAGGAAGCGTCACCCCGGGGAAGGTGAAAAAAATACGAAATCGTCCGTAGGTAAAACCGGATCAGGGATCAGTTTTTCTTTCGGACGAAATAGAGAAGAAGTTCTGAAAAGAGTTGAGAAAAAAAGTATAAAAGAATATAGCTATGAATAGTAAAAAATTTGAAAAAGCCAAAGCAGGATTACTGCTGATCGCTTCGCCCCGGTTCAAAAATCTGGGGGAAGGTTTGTCCCGTGGCACGTATCACGAACGAAAGCTGAAAGAAGTGGAAGGGATCGTTGGATCGCTTCAGGATTCATTGGACCTGGTCAATCCGGGAATTGTATACGATAGGGAAGAGATGGAACAAGCCATGAGACTTTTCTATGATGAAAAGGTTGATTTTATTGTAGCCAATTTTCTTTCCTGGTCCGAAGATTTTGCATGGATCCGCTTTCTGCGCGACATGCCTGAAATACCTATTCTGTTTGTGAACATCACTAAAGACAAAGTGTCATTCGAGGATACGCTTGATGAAGACGACTTCATCGACTACCTGTGTGCAGGAACATTGGTGGGTTCGCTCGAAGGCTCCGGTTCCGTTCCCCGGACCGAACGTAAAAACCTGAAAATAGTGATGGGCAGCAAGGCCGAAATCCACGACGAAATTCTTTCTTTCGCCAAAGTGGCCTGGGTGCGCAGCATCCTTCGCAACTCCACGCTTGGCCTTTTGGCCAACTACAACGAGGCCATGTGGTCCACCTATATTGATCCGTACAACCTTTTCACACGTATTGGACCCGAACTTCGTTTCATCACCTACACGGCATTGAATGATGAAATCAACAAGGTCACTGATGCTGAGGTGAAGGCTTACAAAGCCGAACTGGAATCGAAATATCCGGTGATGGATGATGTGGACGATGAAAAGTTTTATGCGGCTGTCCGTGGTTCGCTGGGGCTCGCCAAACTGACCGAACGGCTGGGTATTGATATCATGGTATTCAACGACATTGATGTAGCCATGTTTGAACTGATTGGCCACCGTCCCAGTTTCTATCCGGAAACTTACGAACGCATCAGATCGGTGCTGGTACCTGAAGCAGATATGGGCGCGGGCGTAATCACCTACATCATGAAGCTGATCAGCGGCAAACGAGTCAATTTCATCGAACCGTTCCACATTGAGGCCGAAAAAGGTACTTTCGCGGCAGGCCATGCCGGGCCTAATGATCATACCGATCCTGATTTTCAGAAGAATGTGATTATATCGAGAGATGTTCGTTTTGCGAAAACCCGCTACAAATATGCAGGCGCTCCGTTTGCCTGGTACCGTATTTCTGCCGGACGTAAAACGATGGCCCAACTGGTAGAAGACCACGGGAAATACAAGCTGGTATGCACTCTGGTTGACTCACTGGAAGGGAAGCACCTGTTTGCCACCTACTCGCATAGCATTTTCCGTCCGCTCGTTCCGGTGAAAGAACTGTTTGAACAGATATTGAAAATTGGAACAACCCAACACTTTGCCATTGTGGATGGAGACTACCGCAAAGAACTTTCCACTTTCTCAGAAATGATGGGATTTGAATATTACGAGATAGCATAAATAAGGGAAAATAAGATTATTACTAAAATTAAAAGGAGAAAATTGAGATGAGTTTCATGTTTAACCCACACCCCTACGACGACCCAACGGCGGTCAACCGGCCAAAACTTTCGGCTGAAGTAATTAATTCCATTATTTCCGGCACGAAAGAAACAGCAGCCCACCTGACCAATGCCATCGTCAAAAAATTAGAATCAGGCAATGTGGTAATCGCATTGGATGGATATACCGGCGCCCGGTTCGACCAAACCATCAACCTGATTTCACAAAATCTAAAACTGAAATCGATAGAAATAAAAACTTTCGATTTTAAAAACGTATTGAAACCAGCCGCTGAATTGGATGGACTTTTTGCTGAAAACCTGAAGGAAGACAAAGAAAAAGACCCGGTTTTGCTCTATGGAAAATTATTCAAAGGCAGCTACGAAGATTTATTCGACACCGAAAAACTGGCACAGTTTGAAGCCAAAATCAAGGAATTCAAAAAAGAAGGTGGCCAAAAGGTTTTTATTGTTTCCGGACTGGGTTGTACGATAAAAATGTTCCGCCCCTACTACGATTTGGTCAGCTATTTCGACGTAACTCCGAAGGAAGTGATCCTGAGGGCACGAAAAGGCATGTTTGCCAATCTGGGCGATTGCACGGCAAAACCCATCAAAGCCCTTCTGAGAAGATGTTATTACATTGATTTTGAACTGGCCGGACACCTGCGCTGGGACTTAATTAAGGACAACGCCATCGATTACTACATTGCCAGCAACGATCTGAATAAATTGCAATTACTTCCCAAAGAATCGTTCAGCGCCATCACTTCGGCCCTGGTGAAATGCCCGATGCGTTGCAAACCGGTTTATATTGAAGGAGTTTGGGGAGGCCATTACATCACCAAATTAAGAAACCTTCCGGATGACATGATTAATGCCGCCTGGGTATTCGACCTCATTCCGCTGGAAGTCAGTATTGTGGTCGAAGCCGGCAAACAACTGCTCGAATTCCCGTTCTTTACTTTTGTACAGAAAGAAGGCGAAGCATTGATGGGAGCCGATTGTGTGAAAAAATTCGGCGGTTATTTCCCTATCCGTTTCAACTACGACGATTCGTACCATAGTAGCGGTAACATGTCCATCCAGGTGCATTCGGGACACAACTATAACGTTGAAAACTACGGAGAGCATGGGCGGCAGGATGAAAGTTATTACATCGTTGCTACCGGCCACGGGGCAAAAACTTTTGTAGGTTTTAATGAAGGGATCGACCCAAAAGAGTTTATCGCTGAGACTAAAAAATCGGAAAAAGAATTCACACCGGTCGATTATCAGAAATATGTCAGCCATATTAATTCGGTTCCCGGAACCCAGGTGATGTTGCCTGCCGGTACGATCCACTCATCGGGCCGCAATCAGGTAATCCTGGAAATCGGAAGCCTTTCTATTGGATCGTATACCTACAAAATGTACGACTACTTGCGCGCCGACCTCGACGGAATACCCCGCCCGATCCACACCTACCATGGAGAAAAAGTGTTGCGTACCGAACGCACTACTTCGTGGGTAAAAGAAAACCTGGTTCAGGAACCTCGCATGGTTGAAAGCGGAAACGGTTGGGCCGAATACATTGTCGGAGAACACGACTTATTATATTTTAGCTTGCGCCGCCTCGAATTTGAAAAACAGATTGAAGGCAATACCAACGGAATATTCCACGTGCTGACCTTGGTTGATGGCGAAAAAGTACAGGTACAATCGTTGGACAACCCGGAATTGAGCTATACTCAAAACTACCTCGACGTGTTGGTCGTTCCGGCCAATATGGGGCGTTATGTGGTGAAAAACCTGGGGAACCAGCCGGTGTGTATGCACAAAACAATGTTAAAAGATGGCTTTGTCAATGACAGCGTATCTGATAATTGATGCAGGGGGGACTTTTCTGAAATCGGCCGTACTGAATTCTCAAGGAGAAGTTTTTCAGGGTTCGGCCCTTTCAGTAGAGTCTTTTTCAGATGGATCAAAGGAAGAAATTCTTCAGGCTTTCGGAGAGATTATCTCCAAAGGCCTGAAGTATATAGAAGAGAGAAGGATGGGGTTAAAAGGTGTCGGGATTGCTTTTCCCGGCCCTTTTCATATCGAAAAAGCGACCCCGTTGATGAAACACAAGTTTCAGGCTATTTACGGACTCGATCTGCGGGAGTGCTTTTATCAAATCACAGAAATCCCCCGTAGCGTTCCAATCAGGTTTATTCATGATGCAAATGCAGTTCTGTCCGGGGAAATCTGGAAAGGCAATGCACAGGGGTTTGGCAATGCTGCCGTGGTGACCCTTGGAACCGGTCTGGGTTTTGCAATTTCGGAAAACGGGAGAGTCCTTTGCAATGAAATCGGTGGTCCATTTCTGTCGATCTTCAAACTTCCTTACAAAGATGGAATTCTGGAAGATTATACCGCAAAACGTGGATTTGTCAGGATTTACAGTGAATTAAGCGGTAAAACAAACGATGATGAAATAAGCGTCTCCGACATTGGAGGATGGGCTGACAAAGGCGATGCTGCCAGTATTGAAACGTTTAAAAAGGTTGGCAAAATTTTGGCTGAATCGCTGCATGATATCTTGATCGAAAAAAAGATCGAATGCCTGCTTTTTTGCGGTCAGATTTCCCGCTCGTTCCATCACATAGAGCCATCGTTAAAAGATGGTTTGAAAGATATTGAATGCCTGCAAAAAATTTCCGTAGTAAAAAGTATCGATCATGCGGCTCTGCTGGGGACGCTTCGGAATATTGAATTTTAATAACCAAGACAAATCAAATCATGAAGAAAACAGGATTACTCTTTTTTATTGTCATCACAATAAACGTCGTTGTATTTGGTCAGTATAAAAACATAAACTGGGATTTGTTCCGGTATTCAGGTCCGGGTTTAAAACAAATCGGGTGGCTGGCTACGAAGCATTCAAAAGAAATAAAATCTTCGCCTTGGTCGGTAGGCTGTGAAACCCTCGACCGCGACTATGCCAAATTCAGTGTATATAAAAATTACGTGGGAGAACTGGGCGTGAAACATGCCCGTTTGCAAAGTGGCTGGGCAAAATGCGAAAAAGAAAAAGGTAAATACAATTTTGAATGGCTCGATAGTTGCGTGTATGGCCTGGCCGAGCAAACTGTGAAACCTTGGATTTGCCTTTGTTATGGCAATCCGTTGTATGGTTCAGGAATTAAGCTCAACGCCAAAATTTTTACTGATGAAAAAGCCATGAATGCCTGGCTGAAATATGTTAGCGCCACGGTTTCTCGGTACAAAGAGGTGGTGAATGAATGGGAAATATGGAACGAACCAAACGGGGCCAACGGGAGCAAAGAATACGCTGACCTACTAATAAAAACTGCTGAAACGATCAAAAAAATTCAGCCCGATGCTATTATTATGGGCTTTTCACTGGTCGGGACTTCTGTTTCGTATGCGCAGGAAGTTTTTGAAATTCTGAAAACCAATAACAAACTTGATCTGGTCGACCGCCTGACCTATCACCCATATACCAACAATCCCGACGACAGTTATGCTGAAGTTGAAAAACTGGAAGCACTGAAAAATTTGTACAATCCGAAAATTGAACTGTATCAGGGAGAAAATGGCTGCCCGTCGATTTTGGAATGGGGGCATGCGCTGAACTACCATCCGTGGACGGAAATCAGCCAGGCCAAATGGTACATGCGCCGGATGGCAGGCGACCGGATGCACAACATACGCACCAATGTATTCACCATTATCGACCTTAAATATTTCAACATGCTGCAATCGTTCGGACTAATCCGTTCCAACCTGTTGCATCAAATTATTTACAAACGCCCTTCTTATTACGGCGTTCAGCACATGGTCAATGTTTTCGATGGTTCGGTACAGCCCAAAGGCGCCCTGAACTTCAAAACAAAAAGTCCCCGGGAAATGACGGTTGCCGGATTTGAAAAAGAAGGTTCACAAATCGTGTTGCTTTGGCACAAAGACCGGGTTCCAGGTGATGAATTCAAATGGGATTTGACCAACATTACTATCGAAAATGTTAGTTTCATCGACCCTGTTTATGTGGAAATGATTTCAGGAAAAGTTTATGAAATCGGGAAAACTGACTGGGAAAACAAAGGAACAGATTTAATGTTGAGAAACCTGCCGGTATGGGACAGTGTGATGATGATTGCTGAAAGGGCGCAAATAAACCTAAAAACAGACACTGACAGTACAAAATAATGAACTATTTTTACCGCCTTAAATGAGGTCGTCCAAAAAACTTTGGATCGAGTCATCCCGTCCCGATGAAGATCGGGATTGTTTCGGGATCTCATCTTTCTTATAATAAGACCCTGATCCCGAGTAATCGGGACAGGGTGATGCGAATCGCGGATTGTTAGAACTTTTCGGACAACCTTAGTAATTGTAATTCAAATTCATGCTGACAGGAAATTATCTTAATTTATACCAAAGGCTTTCTGAAAAGATCGATCCGAAACGAATGTTTCATGATCCGCTCCATACTTTGGCATTTGGTACCGATGCCAGTTTTTACCGGCTGATTCCGAAGCTGGTGATCAAGGCAAAAAACGAAGAAGAAGTATCGTTGGTTCTGAGGGAATCCTCGAAATTCGGATTACCGGTAACATTTCGGGCTGCCGGTACCAGCTTGTCGGGGCAGGCCATTTCTGATTCGGTTTTGCTGATTGCCGGTGAACATTGGAAAGGGTATGAAATATTGGACGAAGGCCAAAAAATCCGTCTTCAACCCGGATTGATTGGTTCGAAAGTAAACACCCTGCTTGCTCCGTATCGGCGAAAGATCGGCCCTGACCCGGCTTCCATTAATTCGGCCATGATTGGCGGAATTGCTGCCAACAACGCCAGCGGAATGTGTTGCGGAACAGCCGATAATTCGTATCAGACGGTGGTCGGAATGAAAATTATTTTTCACGATGGATCAGTACTCGACACACGCGACGCACAGAGCAAAAAAGAGTTTCAGCAGAATCATCCTGAAATTATTTCTGAAATCGAAAAACTGGGGCAATCGGTAAAAGCGAATGAAGAACTATCGGCCCGGATACGAAAGAAATTCAGCATAAAAAATACAACCGGTTACAGCCTGAATGCACTGGTTGACTTTTCCGACCCATTCGATATTATTGAACATCTGATGATTGGCTCGGAAGGTACGCTTGGGTTTATTTCTGAAATTACCTACCGCACGGTTGACGAACTCCCGTACAAAGCCAGTTCGATGATGGTTTTTCCGGATATTGAAAAGGCCTGCAATGCCGTCATCCGTTTAAAAAACGAAGCGGTTTCAACCGCCGAACTGATCGACCGGGCAGGCCTTCGTTCTGTGGAAAACGAACCCGGGATGCCCGATTGGATCAAAAACCTGAGCGAAGGGGCAACTGCTTTGCTGGTTGAAGTGCGGGCTGCCGACAGCGAAACACTGGAAAACCGGATCAGCGCGGTAAAAGAAGCAATCGGTGCCATTGCGGTTGAAATTCCGGTTTATTTCACCGAAAATCCTTCGGAATACACACTTTACTGGAAAATTCGCAAAGGACTTTTTCCATCGGTTGGCGCCGTGCGCAAAACCGGAACTACCGTGATCATCGAGGATGTGGCTTTTCCAATACCACGGCTTGCCGAAGCAACGCTCGACTTGCAATCGCTTTTCAAAAAATACAATTATACTGAAGCCGTGATTTTCGGTCATGCCCTCGACGGAAACCTTCATTTTGTTTTCACGCAGGATTTTTCCAGTTCCGAAGAAATTTCCCGCTACGGACAATTGATGGGCGATGTGGCCAATCTGGTTGTGAAGAAATACGATGGATCGCTGAAAGCAGAACACGGAACAGGCCGTAATATGGCGCCTTTCGTAGAATTGGAATGGGGTAGGGAAGCATACGACCTGATGAAACAGGTCAGGAAAATTTTTGATCCTGAAAACTTGCTGAATCCCGGCGTAATTCTGAATGCCGACGAAAAAGCGCATCTGAAAAACTTCAAATTTCTCCCGCCAGCCAACGAAAAAGTAGATAAATGTATTGAATGCGGATTTTGCGAACCGTCATGCGTGTCGGCAGAACTTACCCTTTCGCCGCGCCATCGGATTACCGTATTGCGCGAAATAAGCCGGTTAAAAGCAAGCGGTGAAGAACCACATATCGCGGCTTCGTTGATTAATCAGTATAGCTATTCGGGTAACGAAACCTGTGCTACTGATGGACTTTGCGCTATTGCATGCCCGGTGAAAATAGATACCGGCAAAATGATCAAGGAACTGCGCCACGATCACATCAGTCCGCGGCAGGCAAAAACTGCCTTATGGATTGCCTGTCACATGGGCTTTGTAACTTCATCGGCCCGCAATGCCCTTTCATTTGTTGGCTTTGCTCATTCTGTTTTGGGCACCGGCTTAATGAAGGGAATTTCCGGAGCCATGAGAAAACTTTCAGGGGATCGAATTCCTCAGTGGACGGCCGCCATGCCACGCGGATCGAAAAAAATAAAATCAAAAACACAACATACTGACAATCCGGATAAAGTGGTTTATTTTCCATCGTGCATCAACCGTTCGATGGGAATATCGAACGATTACAAGGAAGAAATTCAATTGACCGAAAAAGTTCAGCGACTGATTGCAAAAGCTGGTTTCGAGGTAATTTTTCCTGAAGGGATGAACGATTTATGCTGCGGGATGGCTTTTTCAAGCAAAGGATACAAGGAAGCTGGTCTGAAAAAATCGAAGGAACTGAAAGACGCTTTGTGGAAAGCCAGCAACAACGGGCAATATCCGGTTTTGTGCGACATGAGTCCCTGTTTGTATACCATGAAGGAAAACATGGAGCCGCACATGAAACTATATGAACCGGTTGAATTCATTCTTGAATACCTGGTGCCAAAACTGAAATTTACGCCCGTTGAAGAACCCATTTCTGTTTTCCCGGTTTGCAGCATGAAAAAAATGGGACTGGAAGAAAAACTGGTTCAACTGGCAAGAATGTGTGCCACCAATGTGGTGGTTCCTGAAGCTAATTGCTGTGGTTTTGCCGGCGATCGCGGGTTCTCGTTCCCTGAATTGAATGCTCACGGCCTTCGGTACCTGAAAGAACAAACTCCGGTGGCTGTAAAAAATGGCTACTCAACCAGCCGTACCTGCGAAATCGGCCTGACCACACACAGCGGCGTTTCGTACAAATCGATTGTGTATCTGGTTGATAAAGTCAGCACGCCAAAGAAACAGAGAAAATAGAATGATCGATAGCCAATTTTCAATCATCAATTATATATTTGATTGGGGTGTGTAAAATGTTCTTATTTTTACCGTTTCATTAATCGATTTCTCTGTTTATGGGCGCAAATAATCCAACTCAGGAGCTTTTCTTATTTGAGGAGATGAAAAGAGGAAAGGAATATGCCTTTGACTTCTTCTTTAATTATTATTATTCCGGATTATGTGTCTATGCCCAAAAAGTGATCCTGCTTCGCGAAGAAGAAGTAAAAAATCTGGTACAGGATGTCTTTCTCAAATTCTGGCATGATCGTGAAAAATTAACCATACATACTTCAGTTCGATCTTATTTGTTTGTTTCGGTAAAAAACCGGTGCTTCGATTTCATAAGAAAAAGTAATAAAGAACAGAAATTTCAGGAACTTACTGATAAAGATGATATTGAAGACAACACATTTGATAGCTATGTTTTATCAGAGCTTGAAGCCCTCTTTAATGAAAGCTTGAAAAAACTGCCTGAACGCTGCCGTGAAATTTTTGAGCTCAGCCGTTTTCAGGGACTTAAAAACGGAGAAATAGCTGCGAAGTTAAATCTGTCGGAGAAAACTGTTGAAAATCAGATGACAAAAGCTCTTCGGATTTTAAGAACAGAGCTTCGGGATTACTTACCTTTATTCCTGTTGTTTGAATATTTCCATTTCTTCAGGTAAATTATTTCTGTTTTTTCATTTATTTCAGGAACAGCATAGGGGGAGATTTGGAAAATATCGTCCTATGTATGTAAACACTTGAATAAATTGGAAGAAAAGAATCACATATACAAATTAATTCAGCTCGGTTATCTTCAGGAACTGGATAATCGCCGGAAAGAGGAGTTGGAAAACTGGCTCCGGTCGTCTCCGGATCATATTTCTGAATATGAAGATATTATCAAAGTATTGAGGTATGCCGACCGGCTGACCTCTATGGCTAAAATTGATACTGCAGGCGATTTGCTGTTGGTTAAGCAGAAAATGAAATCCGGCAGTCAGCTTCGAAAACTATCTGTCTATTTTCAGCGAATTGCAGCCCTGTTAATTATTCCTCTTTTGCTGTTTAGTGTATGGACCATGTTCAACAGGTTCGGCTTCGGCAAACATGAGGTTGTAATGAACAGAACAGAAACAAGCTACGGAGTACGTTCTCAGATTCAACTCAGTGATGGAACCAAAGTTTGGCTGAATTCAGGGAGTAAACTTTTTTATCCTGAAAAATTCAATGGGAAAAGCCGCGAGGTGAGACTAATCGGAGAAGCCTATTTCCAGGTAAAATCAGATCGCGAACATCCTTTTTACGTGGATTTGGATGGCTATAAGATTAAAGCAACCGGAACAAGCTTTAATATTTCCAACTATACCAGTGACAATGAGGTGATTGCTTATCTGGAACACGGAAAAGTAGCATTGGTCGGGGGGCAGAAGGAAAAAGAAACAGAATACAGTCAGTTGGAGGAAGGGGAAATGATTATTCTGAACAAAGCACAGAAACAATACCGGATTCAGAAAGCAGATGGAAGTAAATATTTAAGTTGGGTTAACGGGAAGCTGGTATTCAAAAAGGATAATATCCGGGATGTTGCTGTCCGGCTTGGACGTTGGTTTAATGTAGAACTTGTCGTCAACGATGAACGTTTGAATGATTATATTTTTACTGCAACATTTGAAAAAGAATCGCTTGAAGAAGCATTGATCCTGCTGTCGTACAGCTCTCCTATAAAATATAAAATTATACCGGGCCATCAATTGAATGACTCATCGTATTATAACCGTAAAGTAATCATATCGAAAATGGAAAAAGCAAAATAAAAATAAAAAAGGGAAGCTGGTCACTTCCCTTTTCGAAAAGTCTTGCTGAAACAAGACTAATTAATCATTTAAAAAAACAAATTTATGAAAAAAAAACATTCCCGGAGCGGGAGGCAAAAGATAGTTGTCTCTCCCGGTAAAATTTTTCTTAAGATGAAAATTACATTATTGATCGTTTTACTTTCTTCGATCCAGCTTTTAGCGGGCAAGGCGTTTTCTCAGGATAAGCGTTTTTCGATGGCAAAGGAAAATTCGGACATTGAAGATGTTCTTGGGGTAATTGAGGATCAGTCAGATTGTTATTTTTTATATAACGGAAATCTGATCGATGTTTCTCAAAAAGTAAGTGTTAAAGTTGAAAATGAAAGTCTGGATGAGTTGCTTTCCCAATTGTTTAAAGGGACGAACATCACGTATAAAATTTACGATCGCCAGATTGTATTGTCTCCCGCAAACGATGTGATGATTAGTTCACAACAACGAAGCGTGTCGGGGAAAGTTACAGACACATCGGGGCAACCGCTCCCGGGTGTTTCTGTCGTGGTAAAAGGAACCACGACCGGAACGATTACCAATTTCGACGGGAAATATTCACTTTCGGATATTCCAGCCAATGTAACTCTGATATTTTCTTTTGTGGGGATGAAGACCCGGGAAATCTCAATAACAGGTAAATCAAACATTGATGTAGTATTGGAAGAAGAAGCCATCGGCATTGAAGAAGTAGTTGCAATTGGTTATGGAACTATGAAGAAAATAGACATGACAGGGTCGGCATCATCGGTCAGTGCTCAGGAAATCGTAAAAGCCCCGGTTAAGTCTTTTGATGAAGCCATTGCCGGAAGGGTTGCCGGTGTCCAGATTGTCTCTGGCGACGGACAGCCGGGTTCTCTTCCCAATATTGTTATTCGCGGGGCAAATTCAATAACACAAGATAATTCGCCACTATATGTAATTGATGGTTTTCCTATAGAAGGGAATGACAATAATGCCATAAATGCAAATGATATAGAATCTATCGATGTTTTAAAAGATGCTTCTGCTACTGCTATTTATGGAGCACGTGGCGCCAATGGGGTAATCATGATAACCACCAAACGAGGAAAGGCTGGGGCTACTGTTGTTAGCTACAACGCTTACTATGGGATATCTAAAACTTCTAACAAAATTGAAACACTAAACCCATATGAATTTGTAAAACTTGAAATAGAAAGGTCAGGCACTTCTGCCACAAATCTATATCTAAATAATCTTAACCGAACTTTGGATGATTATAAAACAATAGAGGGGATCGACTGGTTTGACCTTTGTTTGCAAGAGGCACCAATGCAAAACCATGATATTTCGATTAGAGGAGGTAATGCGAGCAGTAAATATTCTGTCTCGGCTTCATATTTTGATCAGGAAGGTATATTTATAAATACAGGGTTTCGTCGCTGGCAATCGAGGGTTAGCCTTGATCAAACAATAAACAATAAAATGAGTTTTGGATTAAATCTCAATTACAGTGACACTAAGAATTATGGCCTTGTTGCAGCTTCTGGCGGTGGCGGTGGTGGTACCGGAATCATGTATAGTATTTGGAGTTACCGTCCTGTTTTTGAAGACGACATAAATCTGGATTACGATTTAATGGATCCTGCGGTTAACCCAGCTCAGGATTATAGAACAAATCCATATTTGCAGCTTAAAAATGAACACCGGGAAACATTTTCCGACAACCTATTTGCCAATAGTTTTTTTAACTATTCAATTACTAAAGAGTTGAAGTTAAGGATCACAGGTGGAATAAGTAAAGGGGGAAATAAATTTGAAGTTTTTAATAACTCCAAAACAGCAACAGGTAATCCTGCATCAGCAGCGTACAAAGGAATAAATGGGAATGAGATAATTTCTAATTCAATTAATTATACCAATGAAAACACATTGACATGGACGAAAACATTTAATAAAAATCATAACATAAATGTAGTTGTGGGATATTCTCAGCAGATGGCAAAATCAGAAACCTTTGGCGCTTCAGTTGTAATGATTACAAATGAATCATTGGGAATGAATGCGATGGATGAAGGAAGCCCTAATCGCGTGACAGCCAGTCGATCTACCTGGAGTCTTCAGTCATTTCTTGGACGATTAAACTATAATTACAAATCAAAATATCTTATTACAGCGTCTTTAAGATCAGATGGTTCTTCAAAATTAGCTCCAGGTAATCGGTGGGGATACTTTCCTTCGGCAGCTATTGCATATCGATTGAGTTCTGAAAATTTTATGAAAGCAATCAAAACCGTTTCTGATGCAAAAATAAGATTGAGTTATGGGGCTACAGGAAACAATCGGGTTAGCGATTTTGCCTACATGTCATCTATTTCTTCTTCGTACAATGATTATTCATTTGGAAATGCCATTCCCTCTCCTGGTTCAAGGGCCACGGCACTTGGAAATGCAGATTTAAAATGGGAAACGACCAAACAGTTAAATGTTGGAATAGATATTGGGTTAGTAAAAAACAGAATAACTTTTACGGGGGATTATTATTATAAAAAGACATCTGATCTATTGTTAAATGCTCAAATTCCTTTTATTTCGGGTTATACATCAACATTTAAAAATATCGGATCTATATCAAATAAAGGTTTTGAATTTTCAATCAATACCAAAAATATTCAAAAAAGTGACATTAAATGGACTTCAGACTTTAATATATCATTTAATAAAAACGAAATACTCTCTTTGACCGATGGACAGGAATCTCTGATATCAAATGGATTAACAGTATCACCTTTGTACATAGCAAAGGTAGGCAAACCAATTGCATTGTTTTATGGAGTTATAGATGATGGCCTTTATTCATATGACGATTTTGACATATTAAGTAATGGAGATTATGTTTTAAAAAGTAATGTCCCAACCAATGGTAGTGCCAGGGCAAGTATTAAACCAGGGCATGCCAAATTTAAAGATTTGAATGGAGATTTGGTTGTAAACGCCATGGACTGCACAATTATAGGCAACCCGAATCCCGATTTCATTGGAGGATTCAATAATAACTTTCAGTACAAAGGTTTTGATTTGAATGTATTTTTTCAGTTCTCTTATGGGAATGAAGTATATAATGCAAACAGGGTCAGATATGAAGGAGCTGCTTCATCTAATTCGTACAGCAACTATTTTGCTACGTATACCAATCGATGGACTATTGAAAATCCAACAGGAACCATTCCAAGGTCTGGAGGTTTTGGCTCCGAAGCCTTTTATCCCAGCCGCTTTGTAGAGGATGCTTCGTTTCTACGCTTGAAAACCTTATCTCTTGGATATACTCTTCCATCTGGTCTGTTAAAATATTTGGATATTAAAACAGTCCGGATTTATAGTACTGCCCAAAATATTTTTACATGGACAAAGTATAGCGGATTAGACCCGGAAGTTTCTACACGCAATACCGCATTAACTCCCGGATTTGATTGGTCTCCATACCCCCGTGCAAAAAGTATAGTTTTTGGAATAAATGTAACATTTTAATTATTCATAGTATGAAGATGAATTGTTTCGATAGAAGCCTTAATGCGCTTAATAATAAAAACAAACAGGGATCACCCATTTATAAAAAAAACGAATATCTCTGTGTGAAAAAGATTACTACTGCCTGCTTTGTATTGTTCGTAATGCTTTCTTCTTCTTGTTCACTAAATACTGAACCAGAAGATTTTATAGCTCCGCAATACTACTACAACAATGAAAAAGAGTGTGAAATGGCTCTCACTGCAATATATGATAAAATGAATTTCCAATTTGCAAATTGGCTTTCTACAAATTTTGATACGGCTGACGAGATATGGGCATACGGTACACTCGGTACATATATTAATTATTACTATTCCAGCGATGGAACTATAAGTTCATTTTGGTCTCTACTTTACGAGGGGATTGAACGGGCCAACATGCTCCTTGCTAATATTGACAAGACTGAGATGGATGAAACCCAAAAGAACCGGATTAAAGGGGAAACCAAATTTTTAAGAGCGTATTATTATTTCATGTTGGTACAAAATTGGGGTGATGTTCCTTTAAAAACAGAACCGACGGCTTCTGCTTCAGATATTTATTATGAGAGGACACCGCAAGCAGAAGTGTACGATTTTATATACAATGAAATGGTTGAAGCCGAGAAAATGGTCAGGCCAATTAGTGAATTTAATTATGCCGAAAGGGTTACCCAATCTGCAATACAAGGAATACTGGCCAGGGTGTGTTTATATATGGCTGGTTTCCCAAACAATAAAACAGAGAAATTTAACGATGCCCTAATGTGGTCGGAAAAATTAATTCAATCAGGTCTTCATTTTCTTAATCCAAGTTACTCACAAGTATTTATTAACCTGATACAGGACAAGTATGATACAAAAGAAAGTATTTGGGAAATAGGATTTAGGACAACGGGGCTTACCGATTCTTATTATGAATACGGGGAGATGGGTAATACAAATGGAATACCCCAAAACACCTTGGCGTATGGAATGGCTACGGGTTCATTTAGCTCACAGTATCACTTATGGAAAAAATATACTCCGGGGGATATAAGGCGAGACTGGGCAATTGCTCCTTTCTATTATCAGGGAACTAATACTTTAACTAAAGTGTATTACGATACAACCAAAGTAGTTTCCAATCGTTCAATTGGGAAATACCGGAGAGAATATGAATTGACTCCTGCTGAATCAAAACAAAAAAGGGCAAATGGCACCAATTATCCTATTTTGCGTTATTCGGATGTATTGCTGATGGCTGCTGAAGCTGAAAATGAAGTGAATGGCCCCACCGTAAAAGCGCTTCAATATCTGAACGAGGTAAGGATAAGGGCACATGCCCCAATTTATACTGCTGTAAACGGTAAGGAAGAATTTCGGCTTATCATTCAGGATGAAAGAAACAGGGAACTTTGTTTTGAAGGATTGCGAAAAATGGATTTAAAACGGTGGGGAATAATGATCCCTGTAATGAAAAATTTGGCTGCTTTTATAAGGCAAACAGAAACAAATACGACGATGATTACACGATCGGCCCTAGCTTGTGATAATGTATCCGAACAACATTATTACTTTCCAATCCCGGTCAGGGAGATGAATCTAAATAAATTATTAACTCAAAATCCTGGTTGGTAAACCAGTTAAAAATTCAAACGATGAGAAAAGAATTATTTTACTTGATTATATTCATCTTCCTAATCAGTGGATGTCAGGAAGATGCCGTGGATTTTCCATATTTTGACGTTCTTGCGAAAGATTCAACAGAAGTTGTTGTTAAGGCAAAAGAGCCTATAATCTTCGAACTTGAAGGAAATCCTGATATGCTTTATTTTTATTCAGGAGAAACCGGGAAAAGGTATGAATACGCTGGCCGGGTTTCAGCTATAGGCATTCCATATTTACAGTTTACTTCTTATAGAGCAAACGGCAAACAGGAAGGTTCTTTGAGATTAATGATATCGCAGGATTTCCCCGGTATAACAGTCGGAGACGCTGTCGCTACCGTTTCCAAAATTAGTTCTGCCACTTGGACTGACATTACAGACAGGGCATTGCTTTCCTCTGGTACAACTATGAATTCAGGAGCCATTGATTTATCTGACTTTGCACAGACAGGCAAACCTGTGTTTATAGCATTTAAATATCTGGCTCAGGCAGGTTCTATACAAAACAAATGGACAATCTCTGCTTTGACCGTGAAAAATACATTGCCCGACGGTACTGTATATACTATTGCAAATACTACAAATACTGCAATCACAAACTATGGCGTTGCAACTGTTTTCAGTCCTGGATGGGTATTCTTTCCTGTAATTAATACATATAGTTGGGGCTTATCCTCCAATAACTTAGTCATAACCGGGGCAACATCTGTTAGTTCTGCAACTGATATGTCAGAAGCCTGGGCTATTATGGGGCCAGTTGATCTAACTAAAGTAACTCCGGATGTAGGACTATTCCTGAAGGGACTAGATACACGTTTGGAAAATTATTCTTATACCTACAATGTCGCAGGTACTTATACTGCAACTTTTATTGGAGTGGCAGATAATGTTTATGGGAAAAAAGAGCTTGTTAAACAAGTTAAAATCAAGGTAAATCCTTAAATGCCATTTTTTTAAGATTGTAAAAAAATGTTTTTGATAATGAGGCTGTCTAACAAGTTCTAAAGTCCGCAATTCGCGTCACCCTGCCCCTAAGTTTCGGGGTATTTCAGGGTCTGATTATTAGAACGATGAGATCCCGAAACAATCCCGATTTTCATCGGGACGGGATGACTCGATCGCAGGCTTTTTAGACAGCCTCATTACTTCTTTTGTTGTTTTGTAAACTAAACGATCTTGAATATGCTATTAAAGTACAATATTATCAAGTTCATATATTCATTCATTATTCTTTTGGGGTTGTCCCTGTCTGCCATATCCTGCAATTCTTACAATGGATTATTGCCTCAGGGGAAAAATATTAGAAAAAGTATTTTATCTACATCCGGACTCATTGCTTTTTGGGATTTTGATTTAAAACAAAATTCTCCAAAAAAATCAGTAGGTGAAATCAGCGTTGAACTTAAAAACGGTACAAACAAAGAAGTTCAGGTCATTAATGAAGGGCCGGTCTCTGGTTATTCCATTTCTTTAGAAGGTGATAATTATTTATACATTCCGTATGAAGAGACAGGCAAGTTGAACGTTAGAACTAACAACGTGACAGTGATTGCCTGGGTAAAATGGGCTGATCAGAACAACTGCTTTATTGCCGGAATGTGGAACGAATACCAGGATGGGGGTAAACGTCAGTATGGTTTATTTGTTTCACTACCGTATTACAACGGGGCAAGTCAGGTATGTGGACATATATCCCAGACAGGAAAGCCGACAGAACCATTTCCTTTCTCAATCGACTATTCTGCCAGTAAGCAAATCGTTCCTAAAAACGAGTGGTGTTGTATCGCATTTACCTATGACGGAAGTTGTATTAAGTCGTATTTAAATGGAGAATTTGAATCCCGTGACCCGGAGCTAATAAACAATACAAAGGGATTTCCCGGATACCCTGATGGCTTGGTACAATCAAAAAATCCATACTTTTTCCCCAATGGGATAGGAAACAATGGCTCTGATTTTACTGTCGGCGCAGTATTATTAAAAAGAGGCATGGGTAACTTCTTCAAAGGCTTAATAGGAGGGGTTGCAATATACGACCGGGCGTTGACCAATGATGAGATAAAAGAGCTTGCTGTACTTTAATACTTGTATAGTTTTCGGCGCTTCTATTTTGATGTTCCGGAAAATGGATTTAGAAACATTAATAATTTATCAGAAAAATAGTAAACGAATGGTGGAGAAGAAAAAAAACAATGGATTGAGCAGACGTCATTTTTTGGGTTACTCTGCATTGGGATTAACCGGGTTGACGATCCTTCCGAGCTGGAAGATGGCCGACGGGAAACGTATCGCCCCAAGCGATATGGTTGTATTGGGTTTTATTGGCGTGGGGCGCCAGGGGGTTTCCGATTTCAACAGTTTTTCAGGATGTTCAGGCGTCAGGGTTGCGGCATGTGCTGATGTAGACAAAGTGAAACGGGAGCGTTTTAAAGGAAAAGTAGAAGCATGGCAGAAGAACTTGGGTATTGCTCCCCGTTGCGACATGTACGAGTTTTACGAAGATCTTCTCGAACGTACCGACATTGATGCAGTCTCTATTGCCACACCCGACCACTGGCATGCGCTGACCACAATTCATGCCTGTAAATCACAAAAAGATGCGTATGTTCAGAAACCTCTTGCTTTTACTATTCGCGAAGGATTGGAAATGGTAAAAGCCGTCCGTGGATATAACCGTGTCTTACAAGTTGGTAGCCAACAGCGCTCGGGCAAAGAATTTCAGCAGGCAATTGCACTGGTACGCAGTGGCGCTATCGGGCATATCGAAACCATTTACGCCAAGGTTGGCGATCCTCCAAAACTGCTCGATTTGCCGGAACAGGCAATACCTGCTACATTGAACTGGAATAAGTGGATGGGGCCGCTGAACGATCCTAAAATACATTATCATCCTGATTTGTGCCCGCCAATTTCACTTGATCCTGTGCAGGACGAGAAACTGTGGGGCGCATGGCGTTGGTACCGTGAAACCGGGAATGGTTTTACCGCCGACTGGGGGGCGCACATGTTCGACATCGCCCAGGCTGCTATTGGCATGGATGGTTCAGGTCCATGTGTATTTATTCCCAAAGGATACAATGGGACACAATATCTGACAATGAAGTACCAGAACGGAATCGTAATGACTGAGCAGCCATACCGCAAGGAAGGGGGACAGGGGATTTGTTTTAATGGGACCAAAGGCTGGCTAAAAGTGGCCCGCGGTTTTATTGAATGCTCCGATCCGTCGTTGCTGAAAAAGGAAGAAAAGAAGATTGGAGAAGGCCAGTACGAAGTAAGTTCTCCTCACATGCAGAACTTTATTGATGTGGTTCGTTCGCGCAAAAATCCGATTGCTCCGGTAGAAGTAGGTTGTAGCACTAACACGCTTTGTTGCCTTGGCAATATTGCTACCGAACTGCAACGTCCTGTGAAATGGGATCCGGCAACGTGTAGTTTTATCGACGATGCTGAAGCTGCGACCCACAGGTTGTATCATTATCAATACAGAAGGCCTTATTCATTATAATAAAGAAATACGATAATTGTTATGAAATAGCCATAAGTGCAAAAGCTCACACAAAACGAAAATGTACAAATGGCTATTCCATTCCGTTGATAAGCAGATTGAAATACTGATTTTGATACGGGAATTATGGAAAATGACTTTAAAAATTTATACGAATGAAACAGATAAAATGGACAATGCCCTCAGTGGCAAAGACTACAATAATCATGGTTCTGATTGCCGTCTTTTTCGTTACATCAGCGATAGCTGCAGGAAAACAAAGTTCAAAGTTCGGAGGCGTTCAGATTGGAGCCATTACATACAGTTTTCGCAGTATGCCCGATCAGTCGTTGCCGGTTATACTGAATTATGCCGTACAGTCGGGCCTGAGTTCGGTTGAGCTGATGGGAAGTGCGGTTGAACAGTTTGCTGGTATTCCTCAAAGTAGCGATTCCAAGATATTGGCGCAATGGCGTACATCGGTTTCGATGGATAAGTTCGGAGAAATTCGTAAAATGTTTAACGATAGAGGTGTAAAGATTGATATTCTGAAACTCGGTAGTCACAATTGGACGGACGGGGAAATCGACTTTGCATTCCGTGCCTGCAAAACACTTGGAGCCCGTGGAATTACCATGGAAGTATCGGAAGAAGCGGCGAAACGAATGGCCCCGTTTGCTGAAAAACACAAATTGTATGTGATTTTTCATAACCATGGGCAACCTGGCGATCCGAAATTTAGTTTCGATAAAGTACTTGCTTACGGTCCGATGCTGATGCTCAATCTCGATGCAGGGCATTATTATGGCGCCACAGGCAAAGATCCATGCGAATTAATTGAACGTTTACACAACCGTATTGCAAGCATCCACATCAAGGACAAAACCGGGCCCAAAGCAGCCGATCCGAATAAAAATATGCAGTTTGGAAAAGGAGAGACTCCTGTTGTTGAAGTACTGCAATTGATACAGAAAAACAAATGGCATATCACCTGCGATGTGGAACTGGAATATAGCATTCCTGAAGGCTCGGATGCAGTAAAGGAAGTTGCCGAATGTGTCGAATATTGCCGTGCCGCTCTTGTACCCAAAAAGAAAATTAAACGAACTACTTGAGAAAACGTAATCCTAACAGCATTATTGGCTTTTGCTATCGAGGAATGCAGTACCACAAGATTATCTGAGAAGATATCGAGTGAAGTGATTTTATGTGAGTATACGAAAGAGATACAAGCAAGCCCCGTATGTTGGTAATAGGAAACTCAATTACACGAAGATACTATTTAGCGATTTCAGCAAAATTGGACGAAAATGGTAACTGTGACCGTTACTGTCCTTCAATAAATATTGGGGATTCTATTTTTTTCATTGAAAAATCAAATTAACCACATCCTTTTGTTAAAAGAATCCGGTGTCGAATTTGAGGTTGGAAGAAACCAGATTGTAATTGAAAGAAATTGAATTGCCAGAAAAATTATGGAAAAAAGCTGCATCCAATTATCTGTTTGTAGGATTAACGAGCCAGAGCTTAAAAAATGTAACAGACATATAGGGGGTGTTCGTTATAAAAAGAAGGTATTGAATTTTTTGCAAACCAGGTCAGCAACAGAATCTTCGAATTGATTACAAAATACGGTCACAGAGTTTATGCCCTTAAATCTAAAAATATGAAGAATATTATATCAACTTTTATTTGCCTTGCATTTTGCAGTCTGACATTGATGCAAAGTAAACTTGTCTATTCTCAAGATATAGAGAATCCTATATTTAAAGATGGAGACCGTGTTTGTTTTGTTGGGAACAGTATTACCAATAATGCCCAGTTTTACCATTTTGTGAATCTGTATTATGCTACACGTTACCCTAATACCAAAGTTGTTTTTTTCAATTGTGGTATTTCAGGCGATGCTACCCAGGGGGTCATAAACCGTATCCAATGTGATATTTTTGTTCACAATCCTTCGTGGTCGGTACTTATGATCGGCATGAATGATGTAAATCGGGGGTTATACGCAAAATCCAGACAAAAGGAAGAAGGAATAGAATTCAAAAAGGAGGAAGCGTTGAAAGTGTACCGAAATAACCTGGAGATAATTGTTCGGGAATTGATCAAAGAAGGGAGGAAACTTATTCTGGAGACACCTTCCATTTATGATCAGACCAGCTATTTACCAACAGAAAATTTGTTTGGGGTGAACGATGCTTTAAAAAAATGTGCCGATTTTATACAGGTACTGGCAGCTAAGTACAATCTGCCCGTGGTCGATTATTGGAGCATTTTAAGTCAAATCAATCAAACAATACATGAAAGAGATACTACCGCAACCATCATAGGGAACGATCGTGTTCATCCGGGAACTCCCGGACATTTTATAATGGCATACGAATTTTTGAAGTCAACAGTTGGCTCAGAGTATGTTTCAAAAATAGTCATAAATAGAGATGCGGCAGAAAGCAGGCAAAAGAGCATAAACTGTTCAATCAAAAACACGGTATACCGAAAACAGCGTATCAGTTTTGATGTAAAAGAAGAAAGTTTGCCTTTCCCTGTGTCCAACGAGGCAAAACCAGCATTGGCGATGATTCCTTTTACTGATCATTTTAATAAAGAATTGCTTCAGGTAGCAGACATCCCTGATGGGATTTACCAATTATTTATTGACAATGTTCAAATTGGAACTTTTTCTTCTGAAAAATTAGCGGCAGGAATCAATCTTGCTTTATTAGAGAATACTCCACAGTATCAACAAGCCCTAAAAATCATGCACCTTTTTGATGAATATCGAAAAGTACAGGCTCAACGCAGAAATATCGCAAATGTCGAAATATACCATCTGCCTGATTCGATGAAGAATACATCTGTAAATAAACGGGAAGAATACCTTAAAGGCTATCTGGAAAAAAGATACAAGGGAACCAATGCGTACGAATATCATGAAGGTGTTTTCAAATTCTATATTTCCAATAAACGCATACAAGCGGAAATAGAAAAGAAATTGCCCAAATTGATTGAAACTGTTTATAATTCTAATGTACCGATCTGTCATGCGTTCAGGCTTAACAAAATACAATAAGGGCACAACTAATTAGAAGACAACAAATGAAGAGACGAAAATTTATAGGGGGCATAATTATAGGGACTTTAGGTACTACATTGGATTTACATCGAGGGTATTGTGGTGAAGTAAAAAATAGAAAGTTAAACATTGATGAATTAAAATGCGGATTTTTGAATCCCCCAGATTCTGCAAAGCCACACACCTGGTATCATTGGAGAGAGGGACGAATCAATACTGAGGCAATTACAGCCGAACTAGAGGCGATGAAAAGTATCGGTTTGGGTGGCGTAACACTATTTGCTGTAGCTTCCTATGGTGAAATAGGACAGAAAATACCCTGTTTAAGTTCAGAATGGCATGATAGAATACGTTTCACGATGCGGGAATGTAAACGGATTGGGTTATCATTCAATTTTCAGAACTGCCCAGGATGGAGTCATTCGGGAGGGCCATGGATTACTCCAGATAAGAATATGATGCGAGTTGTTTCGACAAAGCATATGATTGATGGAGGATTCACACTTAAGCTGGATGCCCCGCCTTCATGGCCAGATAGTGGCGATATCTATTATCGCGACATTGCTGTACTGGCTTTTCCTACACCTATTGGGTACAAAGGCTTATCTTTATTACCTGCATCAAAAGTGACAAGCAATTTCATCATCGGTGATCTAACTTGGTTGAATAAAACCTTAAACAGAGATACTGATTTCGCGCAAGTTTCTACTCAGATTATTAATCAAGGAGAATCTGGATGGGTGCAGTTCGAATTTCCAACGGTTGTGACATGTCGTTCTGTAACTATTACCGGGTCGCCGAACACAAAACTTCCGGATGAACACAGAGTTGTGATTTTTGCAAGTGATAATGGATTTGATTTCAAAAAAGTAGTTCGACTTTCTTCATATTTTTCGGTATATCATCGTAAGGAACCTTGTGTCAACCACGCCATTCCGAAGACAAAAGCACGGTTTTTTCGTTTGGTCTGGGAAGGTCCTGCAAAACTTTCCTTAAGTCGCATTTTGTTGTCGTCAGAGTCGGTAATATATTCACAAAACAGCAAAACCGGGGAATTGGGACGTACTTTTATAGATGAACCAATTCTACCTATAGAGATGGATAGTATAGTGCCATTGGATAGTATACTTGATATAACACATCATCTTGACACACAAAACAAGCTGACTTGGACAGCTCCACTTGGAAAATCATGGACAGTAGTACGCATAGGCTATCGCAGTACTGGAAAGCGAAATGCACCAGCAGCACCAGAAGCCACAGGATTGGAATGTGATAAATTCAATCCAGAAGCAGTAGCTCTTCATTTTGATCGCTATGCCGGAGAGATAATTAAGGATGCTGAAGCTGTAGATTTTACGAATTTGGCAGGGATCACATTTGATAGTTGGGAAGCAGAATCGCAGAATTGGTCTCCGGTTTTTCGGGATGAATTTCGTAAGCGCCGTGGGTATGATGTATTGAACTATCTTCCTGCATTCACCGGATTTATCGTTGAAAACCGTGAGCAGACTGATCGTTTTTTACGTGATATACGCCAAACTATGAGCGATCTGGTATCAGAAACGTTTTTTGGAGGAATGAGAAAACTTGCTCACAAATACGGATTACAAGTACATGCAGAGGCCTGTGGCGGCGGAGGTGCTGAAGCAATGACATCTGATCCGGTTCAACATTATCTCCATGCAGATATTCCCATGAACGAGTTTGGTGATCCGCTAAAAGTAGCAGTTTCATCTGCACATATTAAAGGGCAAAGGGTTGTGGCAATTGAAGCTTATACGCAAGGACGAGCAGATTGGAACAGTCACCCTGCTTTATTAAAACCTCAGGGAGACATGGCCTTGTGTACAGGAGTCACCCGTTTTGTCTTCCATACATATGCCCACAACCCTGATATAGAGAAGATATACCCCGGTCCCGCTTTTGGCCCTTATGGGTTGGCGTTTTCCCGGGGTGAGACATGGTGGGAGATGGGGCGTGCCTGGATCGATTACCTGTCTCGTTGCCAGTTTCTGTTACAAACGGGTAAATCAGTCTCCGATGTGCTCTATTTTTATGGAGAGGAGCCTGGCGGACCAATCCCAATGGTGCTTGAAACCGGATATAGCGAATCGGACAAATGGGCGAAGCTACCGTATGGATTTGATTACGATCTTTTGCCGCCTGAAATTTTAATTAAAGATCTTTCGTTTAAGAATGGAAAACTTGTTTTGCCCTCAGGAACAGCCTATCGGCTTCTTGTATTGCGTAACTCAAGTCTGATGACTCCTGAAGCTGCCGAAAAAATAAAATCTTTAGTAAAAGATGGAGCTATTGTTTTAGGGCCAAAGCCTCAACGTAGTCTAAGCCTGAATAATTATCCACTGTGTGATGAAATCGTAAAAAAAATAGGGGAAGAAGTTTGGGGCAATTGCGATGGGAAAACCGCTATACGAAATAGCTTTGGAAAAGGTCAGGTATTTTGGGGGATCACACTAAAAGAAGTACTTAATATTATATCATTATCTCCTGATTTTAGTGTCAGGAATAGCTCTGAAAACAGCAATTTGTTATATATTCATAGACAAGACGAGGATACAGATATTTACTTTATTTCAAATCAATCTGACTCAATTGATTTTGAAGCCGTCTTTCGAGTCGAAGAGAAAAAACCGGAAATATGGAATCCTGTCAATGGATCTATTAAGGATACATTGGATTTTTACCAAAAAGATGGCACAACTCATTTAACCTTGCACCTCGATTCGAAAGCGTCTGTGTTTGTCATTTTCCGCAAAACAGTTTCAAAATATACAACTGGTAAAACTGTAGGCAATAATTCTTTAACGAAACAAAAATCACCAGTAAACGGTCCCTGGGAAGTAAAATTTACTCCGGGCTGGGGAGCTCCCGAAACTATTGAATTTACTGAACTTGAGGACTGGAGCAAAAGACCGGAGAATGGCATTAAATATTACTCAGGGACAGCCATCTATTCCACTTCGTTTAATTGGGACACACCAATAGCCAAAAATATAATTATAGATTTGGGACGAGTGGAAGTAATTGCAGAAGTAAAACTGAATGGAAAAATTTGCGGAATAGTCTGGACACCACCATTTCAGATTGAGATTACAAGCGTTTTGAAACAAGGCAGAAATGATCTTGAAATTAAAGTAGCTAATACATGGTTGAACCGCTTGATGGGAGATGGCAAAGGGATCAATATGGGAGCAGAAAAACACTCATGGACATCATGTAATCCTTTTACTAATGACCCAAAATATACAGTGTCCGGAGTCCCGGTAAGAATATACAGTGAAGAAAAAACAAAACCTGTGACTTCAGGGTTGTTGGGGCCTGTCAATATATTGGAAAATGAAAATTGATCTATAACAAACAATTTTAATCCTATTTTTATGCGTTATTTAAGAACCGATCATCATACAATCATCATTTTATTGATGATTAATATTTTCACGATTTTAATATCCACCACCTCATTTTCACAACAACTGGTTCCTGTTCCGTCTCCTGCCCAGCTACGGTGGCAGAATTATGAGCGGATCATGTTTCTGCATTTTGCCCCGAACACATGGACAGGCCTTGAACAGGACAATAATTCACTTCCGTTAAACCGCATCAATCCCGAAAAACTGAATACCGACCAGTGGTGCCGGGTGGCCAAATCATGGGGGGCAAAGATGGTTGTTTTCGTGGCCAAGCATTCCGGAGGGTTTTGCTGGTGGCAGACAAGCACGACCGAATACAGCGTACAAAATATTCCCTGGAGGGAAGGTAAAGGCGACTTGCTGGCCGACCTGTCGAAATCGTGTGATAAATACGGACTTGATTTAGGTGTTTATATCTACCCGGGTGACAAAACATGGGGTGCGGGACTTGGAAGCGGGGGACGGACCAAAGACCCTGAAAAGCAGGAAGCTTACAATAAGGTGTTCCGCCAGCAACTGACCGAAGTTCTGTCGAAATACAAGCCCATGAAAGAAGTATGGTTCGATGGAAGTTGTGTGATCGATATTTCGGATATTCTGGAAAAATGTGCTAGTGATGCGGTTATCTTTCAAGGGCCGCAGGCTACCATCCGTTGGGTGGGCAACGAACGGGGAATCGCCCCGTATCCCAACTGGTACACAGTCAATCAATCCGACATGAAAACCGGGACTTCACATGCCCTGCATTCCGATCCCAATGGCGACACGTATGCCCCGGTCGAGGTGGATGTCCCGTTCCTGATGACCCCAAAAACTTACAAATGGTTCTGGGCGCCCAATACCGACGACATGATACTAAGTATCCCCGATTTAATGGACATCTATAATAAATCCGTCGGGAGGGGAAGTGTATTGCTGCTGAATGCAACACCAGACACCACCGGACTGATCCCGCAATCGCATGTGAAACGCTATACGGAATTTGACAAGGCGTTAAACCAGCGGTTCAGTAAACCGGTAGCTTCATCTTCCGGAGAAGGAAATGTTTTGGAAATAGGATTGAAGAAAATGGTTCCGGTAAATTGTGTTGTAATACAGGAAGACATAGCGCAAGGGCAGCGGGTGCGAAGTTTTGTGATTGAAGGTTTTTCCGGTGGTCAGTGGAAGACGATAAAAGAAGGTTCGTCGGTAGGTTCCAAACGGATTGAAGAGTTCCCCACCGTGAACGTTTCCAGGGTCCGGTTGCGGATAACAGGGGCAGTTGCCACGCCTGTGATAAAAAACTTTTCCCTGTTCAGCATAAAAAAGCCGGAGCAGGATGGGAAAAGCACGTCTACCGAAAATTCATTTGTAAACCTGGGGGGGTGGGACCACCGGACTTTCACTGCCAACTGGCAGGATTTCTCATTGGACCTGACCCCCTATATGATCAACAAAGTAGGCCAGTTTGAACTAAAGTTTCAGATGATTTCTCACGACCGGGATTTTGAAAAAGCAGGCACAGGAGGCTACGGACTTGAATTCAAAGACTGGAAGATTGAACTGTACGGTACACCAAACCCGGAAGCCATCCGGATGAAAAGTAGCGGGGTTTTCCAAATAAATAATTCGCAGCACATTACCGGAGAAACAGAGACGAAAGTTGTTTTCAAGACCCAAATCCGCACCAAACCGGGCGGTTCAGTGGGAACCATCGACCTGAAAATGATCGGGTTTGAATAATCCTACGTAAAAAGTTTATATAGTAACAAACTTAACCAACACTAATATCATGAACATGCCGGATAAAATCATTCTTTTAAAAATCTTTGTGTCCTTGTATATTATTTTCTTGGTTTCGGATATAAGCTTCGGACAGAGAAGTAATTTGAACAGTCAGGTGCTGCAATCTGGTGTTTATTTTAAAACTTCAGATGATAAACTGCAAAGAATGTTTGATGAGGCAGAGTGCCTGGCCAGAATCAATATAAAAGATTTTGGCCGGTATGATGTGATGGTTGAAGGGGCCGGATACAGTGCCGTATTTTTAGAGACACAGCCCATGGGAGGAGCGATGTACGCCAAACGAAACATTGAAATTGCTAAGAATAATCAGCTTGTTTTTATGGATTGCCAGCGTGAAGATGGGCGTTTGCCGGGGTCGGTTAGGTTCAAAGAGGGCAAACTAACATCCAGATACCTGGAGTTACAAGGAGGTTTTTTGCCACTTGAAGCATTTGATGTTTATTTCTGGATAGGAAAAGATCCGGAATACCTTACCCAGCTATACGAAACTCTCAAAAAATATGACAACTACCTCTGGAAAACGCGGGATTCCGACAATAACAAATGCCTCGAAACGTGGTGCATACACGATACCGGTGAGGACCACAATGAACGATTTGGAAATTCGTATTCCTCATGGGGATTTTCATTTGCTCCAACATTAGATAATCTTAAAAAATTATCAGAGAAAGATTCACTGGAGCTTTGCAGCGACATCTATAATCGATGTTCAGGAAAATTAAAACTGGATTCGCCAATGCCAGTTGAATCAATGGATGTTATGTCATTTTCGTATGCAAATAGGTATATACTGGCCCGGATATCGAAAATACTTCAGAATGGACAATCAAAATTCTGGGATGAAGAAGCTAGAACAGTTTGCGAAAAAATTAGAGATTATCTCTGGATTCCAGAAAAACATGCCTGCTACGATAGGAACAGAGACAACAATGTGATGGATGTATTAATCCACAACAATCTGAGATGTATGTATTTCGGCAGTTTTAGTCAGCAGATGGCTGACGAGTTTATCAGGTACCATCTCCTTAATCCGGAGGAATTCTGGACTACTATACCCTTACCTTCGATTGCTGTAAATGATCCGGTTTTTAGAAATGCAGCCGGGAATAACTGGAGTGGAAAGCCACAGGGACTGACTTTCCAAAGATCAATCAGGGCTTTGGAAAATTATGGTCATTATGCTGAATTGACGATGATTGGGAATAAACTCTTAAATACAATTAAAGATTCGCTGTTTTTTGTCCAGCAATTCGACCCGTTTAGCGGGAAATGCGACGAACCTGCAAAAAGAAACGGGTACGGACCAACGGTATTAGCAAGTCTGGAGTTTATTTCACGATTTTACGGAATACATTTGTCACAGGATAAAATCTACTGGTCTTGCCTCGACGATAAAAATGATTTTGAGTATATCCAGAAATGGGGAGATTGTCATTACAAACTTCAAACAAGAAATGACAAAGTATATTGTTTCATCAACGATAAGGAAATGTTTTGGTTTACCAAAGGTGCAAGAGTTGTTTCTGATTTTAAGGGACGTATAATCGCTGTCATTGGTATTGAACCTGAAGCAAAGACAGTCACAGTTTCTGTTTCAGGGGAAACGCATTCTTTATCTTTACTTCCAAATGCCGAATATTTGTATAAAAATAAATTCCGCAAATTACGGAGTGTCGAATTTAGTTTTTCGCCTAATAATTAAATTGTTATGAAAAAAATATATCAGATTATATTGCTTATATGGATTATTACTGTCTGTGAAGCAGGAGGTAGCCCGATTCGCCATCGTTTCAACATCAACCGGGAATGGAAGTTTATGTTGAGCGACATTGTGGTGGATATTGTTGGTACGAACATGGTTATGTCAGTTCCGAAAGGGACTATTGCCGAGGTGTACGGAAAATCGTTCACAGGGCCGAAAACAATAAAAATGGAAATCAAATCTGAATCTGAAAAATGATTCCAAAAACAATTCTTTACCTGAAAAATGACAAAAATGAAGAACAGGATACGAATCATATTGCCATTATGCCTCCTCTTATTTGGAAGCTGCATCACAACAAAAGTAATTCGTGAGGATACCGAGTGGAGCGATTTCTGGTGGAGCCATGAGTCCGATGTGTCTAAACCCCGTGTATTGTTTATCGGTAATTCAATTACAAGGGGATATTATCCTGCCGTATCAGCAAAGTTGGCAGAAAAGGCTAATTGCGACCGGTATTCTACCTCGCGAAGCATTGAAGATCTTGCTTTGTTGCAGGAAACGAAGATCGCTATGGGGAAGTATAACCACACAGTTATTCATTTTAATAACGGGCTACACGGGTGGCACCTGACAGGAGAACAATATGAAGAGGGACTTAGAAAATTTGTGCGGTTTCTGATTGCTCAGAAATCGAGGGATTGTAAACTGGTTTATTCACTGACCACCCCTGTTTCGTCAAAAGAACCCGGCGTGAAACTTGACTCTGAACGAAATACAATTGTGATGGAACGAAACTCGATTGCCCTTAAGGTAATGAAAGAAAACGGTATTCAGGTTATTGATCTGTATGGGTTGATGGAGCCGGAACTTGAAAAATACAACAGTTCAAAGGGAGACCTGCATTACAAAAGAGAAGGCTATGAATTGATGGCAGATCATATCAGCAGGGAAATATTGAAATTGATTGAAAACAGAAAATGATAGAGCGAAACATTCAATTTTTGAAATACAGTAAATCATTAATTTACTGTCGGATGAAGAAGATGCTGGAAGTACTTTTTACAATCGTATTTGCTTTTGCCGTTTTCCCTGTCAGTTCGCAACAACAGGTTCCGGTACCATCTTCGGCCCAGTTGCGTTGGCACAATTACGAACGGATCATGTTCCTGCATTTTGTACCAAATCCTATCGATTAGATGGAACGACAGAACTGAAAATAAATAGAATATGTGTCGGAAAAAATTATTAATTATTTTTTTAATCATAAATGTGAGTCTGCTGTCGAATGCTGCCACTCAGGTAAAAGCAGATCGATGGTTGGAGATCGATTTGTATTGGTTCGAACGGACGGATATAGATAAATCAGTTCAACAATTTTGGGAACGTTTTTATCCCTTGATGGAAGGGGTTGAGGGGTGGAGAGGGGTAATCATGAATGTGGGCTGGATAAGTGACTATATCTTGGAGTGGGATGGTAACTTGAGCGGAAAGATTAAGTTACCCAAAAACATGAAAAAATGGCCGTGGTTTGAAGACATGGGACAGTTCTGTGGCAACACACAAGAACGAATTCAAATGTTTAACGACAGGTTCGGAAAAGCCGACCTTCCACAAGTCATCAATTACGAAGACTGGACATATGCTGATCTGAAAAAGTTAATATATAAGCTAAAGTATACAGCCTTTAAAAAATATGGAATGAATGATATTAAAATAGGCACTTTCGTATTAGGCTGGCAGAACATATATGGTGGAGACAAAACCGAATTTGTCAAACTCCATCAGAATGCCTATATAAGAAACTTCCCAAATATGGAAGCCCGATTTTCAGCAGATAGCCGCAAATACGGAGCTTATCCTTCAGGCATTCCTGAAGGGCTTACGTTTACCAAGTTTTTTGGAGAACAATGGGGAAATCTGTCAAAAATCATAGGACTCGATGCCATTGTATTGAGAGATAGCTATCTGGGGGTTGGTATTTACAGTAGAGTTGGCCCCTATGGAAAGACTGCACCTAACGATCCTGAAAAAGTTGCAAATTGGAGTAGAGCCACTGCCGACTTGGTGAGATATACGAAATTGGCTAATCCAAAAACTCTGGTAATTGGATACTCAAATGCAGCCAGTGCTGTAGCTGATTGGAGGGTCAACTGCATAGACTTGGAAATCATTGCAAAAGAAGGTTATCTTGACGGATGGATCGACCAGACCTGGGCTGGAGCATGGAATGAAGTAGGACAAAGACCAAACAATTTTTGGAACTCACCGGATAAAGGATGGACCTACCAATTAGCCTATATGCTTGGTCATGCTGCAGTGCTGGCTGAAAGCAAGGTTCATCATTATTTTCTTACTGAAACATTTGATGCTTGGGAATCATGGGATGTTATCCACAATGCCCGCGAAAGATTGCGCTGGGGTATCTGGGCCTATTCCCATGCAGCGGTAAAAATGCCTGGTAAGTTAAAAATGCCGACAGGTAGTTACATTTCGTGGTGCAATCAAGGGAAAACATTACTTTCGAAAGAAGATGTATTGTTTATAGCTAAACAGTCAAATGCCGCCTTTAACGACGCCCATGAAACAAAAAGAATATTTGGCCCTACTATTGTGTATTGCCGTAGCGCTATGGAATGGCAATCAGCAAACAAACCTGAAACATCCATCAAAGAATGGATTGACGAGCAGGCCGGTACATTAATGAAATGGTCAGTTCCAATCTGTTCAATAACCAGATCAGAATATTTATCTGAGGTAGAGAGTGATATGTTTATTTTTCAGACTCCGGTTCACCTCAAATTGATCGAGAAAGAAAATATTATCAAGGTACTGAAATCAGGAAAACCGGCAGTTGTGATTGCCAGTCCTGCCGGTGGTCTGGATAAGGATATTTCAGATTTACTGGGAGTTTCTACTGCTGATACAGCTATTTCCAGCACCCGATTTATTGGCACTACTAATTTTCAAACTGAAAATATTTTTGATGCAATGCCAAACTCATTCCCTGTCTTTCAGCCTTTTACTAATAATAATTTCACGGAAGCAATGGAGGTCATCTATTCAATCGGCAACTCTCCTTGTTTGGGGTATAATCAACAAGAAGGGAAACAGTTAATTTTCTGGGATCCACCTGAGTTTGATCCCCAACTTTCATTTGGAAAGGACAATCAGTCCCTTGACTTATTATTAGGAAGTCCTGTTCCCTATGTATTGACAGCACGATTAGTGAATAAAGTAATGGAAAAAACAGGATTGGCTTATGTCGATAAAATTCATCAGTACTGGCCAGTTAATTTTTCATTTTGGGAACTCAATGATGGCAGTATCAACGTTATGGCAGGCAATCTTGAAGAAGGTATCAATCATACCTGCGAACGAGCGGTGCATGTTGTCTTGAATTTCCCGCAGCAGCTAAAACAGGGTAAATCAAATCAAGTAACAGAGGTATGGGGAGGAGAAAAAACTATCCAGTCCTCTCGAAAAATAGATATATACCTGGAACAAGCACAGACAAAACTATTTAGATTCAGACCTAACGACTAAATAAAACAATTTTAATAGCTCGCGTCAATATGAATACATCGTTTGAAGAGAATTGCTGGAAAATTGAGTTGCAACAAAAACCGACTTTGAAAAATAATGGAGCGGATTTATGCATGGTAATATCAGGAAATATTACCGATCTAATAAAAAATTATAAGCGCATGAAAAATTCAGTTTTAACTGTGGTACTGTTTGCCTTAATACTGGTAAATGTGGGTGGGGCGAATGCAGATTCCGGTACAAACGGTACAATACCCGCTCCATCTCTATCGGTAGCAAACCCAATATGGGAACTCGGCAAAAATCCTTTTGATCCCAAACTTGTAAAAGGCAAGGTTGAGATTACCGATGGTATCATCCGCCTCGATGGGACCAACTCATTTTCCCTTCCGGCATCACTGCTTGGCGACCAGTCGGAATTCACCATCGAATTTGAGATAAAAAGGGCTGAAGGGGAAACCCGTTCCGAAGATGGTCTGTTCCTGATTTCCAATCTTGATGAAAAGGGAAACAAGGGTTTTGGAATCAGGTATTATTCGCCACCCTACAATGCGGGTTGGTTGTTTGTCAACGGGTACAAAACGTTCGAACAACGGGGCTTCCTGAACAACCAGTTTCTGAAATATACAATTCTTGTGAAAGATAATAGCATGATGCTGTTCCGAAACGGGCTTTTACTGGCATTGACCGACAAGGTGAACCCGAGTGAAAAAATGCTTACGATGGGCGAAGCTGGTAAAGGACGGATGACGGCATTTGAACTGCGCAATCTCCGTATTTATGACGAGGCTCAGTTTCCTGCCGGGTTCGACCCGGGCATTGCACGGATGAAAACGTTTAGCGGCGATCAGTATTCCATGCAGCGGGTCGAGATCAAAGACCCGAAACTTCCTCGTATCCTGGTGGTCGGGAATTCCATCTCGATGGGTTACCGGAATTACATAACCGAACATTTTAAGGGAAAAGCCTACGTCGACTACTGGGTTGGGGGAAGCTGGATCGATCCCAACAGTGTGAGAGGTGAAAACTCGGCAGTGAAACGGGCATGGCGCGGCGTGCTTGGTAATGGCCCGTACGACGTAATTTCATGGAATGCCATGACCCTGCACATGTGGTGGCCCCCGGAAAGGTGCCCGGAGGAAACCCTTGCCCCAAATATGACAGAGGTGGTTGAGTTCCTAAAAGAAATGGCCCCGAAAACGAAAGTCATCTGGGTACGCGGAACTCCAGCCCGTGAAAATTTATCCGACGGAACCCCAACACTGAACAACCCGCGGAATAACATTATTGTCCGTTACAACCGGATTGTTGATGAGGTGATGAAAAAACACGGGATACCGGAGGTCGATCTGTATGCAATAGCCGAAAATCAGTTACACACTGTCACGAAGGGATCGGTTGATCTGGTACACTGGAAACCGGAAGTATATCAGATTATGGCTCAGGAAATTATAAAAGAAATAGAAAGAAACCTTCCCTGAAAGAAAATGAAAGGATATTAAGTAATTAGACGATTAACCTAATTTGTAGAACTGAATCATGAAAAACTGTTATATCTATTTTTCTCTTGTTGTGCTTGTCTGTATGCTGTCAATGAAGGTTTCTTCTGTTAATGGCAACGAGAAACAAACGGTTAGCAACAAGACGAATGTTTCGGAAATACCACGCCTGCAAAAGAAAGGACAGGCAACCCAACTGATAGTTGACAATCAACCATTTTTAATACTTGGAGGAGAATTGCACAACTCAAGCACTTCGGGTTTTGAATACATGCGCCCGATATGGAAAAGAATGTCGGAAGCGGGTTTGAACACGGTGCTGGCTGCCGTTTCATGGGAACAAATAGAACCCGTGGAAGGTCAATTTGATTTTGCATTGGTCGACAGTATGGTTTTGGGTGCAAGAAAAGAAAACCTCAAACTGATCCTGCTTTGGTTTGGCAGTTGGAAAAATGGACGTTCTACCTATGTTCCTGAATGGGTTAAAAAAAATCAGGAAAAATTCCCTTTGGCCGTCGGTGAAAACGGTAAGAAACTTATCATTCTCTCAACATTCAGCAAAGAAGCATGTGATGCCGACACAAGGGCATTCACTGCTTTAATGAAACACATCAGAGAGATAGACGGGAAAGAACATACTGTAATTATGGTACAGGTGGAAAATGAAATGGGGATACTTTGGACCAAGCGCGATTTTAGCGATGTTGCAAATACGGCATTTAATGGAATGGTTCCGTCAGGGCTGATGAACTATTTCAGGGAGAACAAAGAAACCCTTCATCCGGGCGTACTCGAAGTCTGGCAAAAGAACGGGTCTAAAACAAAAGGAACATGGGAAGAAGTGTTGGGAAAAGGGAAACTTTTTGAAAACTGGAAAGACTTGTCGTATTTGCCGGAAGAATTGTTTATGGCCTGGAATTACGCCGTTTATGTGGGAAAAATTGCGGCAGCAGGAAAAGCTGAATATCCTTTGCCAATGTTTATAAATGCCCATGTTAAACAGCCCGGCAACAAAGGCGATGTCCCCGGATGTTATCCAAGTGGCGGCCCGACCCCTCAGGTTATCGATGTTTGGAGAGCGGCAGCTCCTGCGATTGATTTTTTGTCTCCTGATATTTATAACATAGATGAATTCAGGTACGAATGCGACCAGTACGTTCTTTCCGGAAACCCTCTCTTTATTCCGGAAACGACCAAAGGATCGGCAGGCGCAGCAAGGGCTTTCTTTACGTTCGGAAAGTATCACGCAATGGGATATTCCCCGTTTGGGATAGATGGTCTTGATTCAGGAATAAATAAAGATGAAGTAGCTGATTTTAAAGATGCTTATCTGACAATAAACCAGCTTGTTCCTCTGATAGACAACTATCAGGGCACATCAAATATGACCGGCTTGCTTGTCGATGAAAAGAACTATCGCGACACCGTTAATCTTGGTGGTTTTCAAATCATCGGATCATTGGTGAAAAGTTCAAACAACATCAGGCCGGACAATAATAATTCCACCTTAATAACAGACGAACGTCATGCCGGAGGGGCACTGGTTATTTGTACTGCTCCCGGGGAATACATTATTGCCGGACGTGGCATACGATTCGATTTTTCATCAACCACCAAAGGGGCGAACCAAAATACCAGCTTCCTTTATATAGAAGAAGGAAGCTTTAAAAATGGAAAATGGGAGCCACTCCGCAGGCTAAATGGCGATGAGTTTAAAGTCATTTTATCTCCTCACAAGAGCATGATATACAAAACGGCGGTGTACACCTATTAATTTTTCTGCCTGATTAAAATAACAGAATTAGATTTTTGGAAGCTTTAGTATGAACAAATCAGTTTTTACACGAGCCGTGCTTTGGATTATCTTATTGTGCAACACGGGTCATACATTTGCTAAAAGTAATAAAACCATCCGCCATCGTTTCAACATCAACCGGGAGTGGAAATTTCAATTGGGCGACCACGCAGGGGCCGAATCGGTTTTGTATGATGACAAGTCGTGGGAACAGGTACATCTTCCGCATAGCTTCAGTATTCCGTATTTTCAGACCGGGAAATGGTACAGTGGGTACGGCTGGTACAGGAAATCGTTTGTTGTACCTGAAAAATGGTCAGGCAAACGAATTTTTGTTGAGTTTGAAGGGGCTTTTCGCGATGCCGAAATTTTTGTGAACGGGAAGAGCGCAGGCCGTCACCGGGGCGGTTACACCGGTTTTTCGTTCGACATTACAGAAATGGTTGCAACCGGTAACAATGTATTGTCCGTCCGGCTGAATAATTTGTGGGACAGCCAGCTTCCTCCACGGGGCGGCGACCACATTTTCCCCGGAGGAATTTATCGCGATGTATATCTTTTGGTAACCAACACGGCTCACATAGCCTGGTGCGGCACATTCGTGACTACCCCGGAAGTTTCAGCCCAATCAGGAACGGTAAATGTAAAAACGGAAGTAAAAAACAACGGGGCCGTTTCAAAAACTTTTCTGCTGAAAACAGAAGTGGTTGATCCATCGGGGAAACCGGTTGACGAATTTTCTTCTTCAGCGGATATTGAGGCAGGCGAAACCGTTACGTTCGACCAGACCGGCCACGCCATTGCCCATCCACAGCTCTGGCATCCGCAGCACCCGTTTCTTTACAGCGTTATCAGTACGCTTTACGAAGGGAAAAAACCGGTGGACCGTTACACAACGACTTTTGGCTTCCGATGGATGGAATGGACTGCCGACAAAGGATTTTTCCTGAATGGGGAACACCACTATTTTAAGGGGGCAAACGTACACCAGGACCATGCCGGCTGGGCGACGGCAGTCACCAATGCAGGCATAGTCAGAGATGTGAAAATGATCAAAGAGACAGGCATGGATTTTATCCGGGGTTCGCATTATCCTCACGATCCGGCTTTTTCACAGGCATGCGACAGTCTGGGTATCCTTTTATTGCAGGAAAACGACTTTTGGTCGTGCGGAATCCGTGGTAATGGGGGATGGTATCTGGGCGACGGAGCGTACCCTCCCAACGGGGAAGATCAGGAAGCATTTGAGGAAAACGTAAAAAGCAACCTTGAAGAAATGATCCGCATCCACCGGAACCACCCGTCGATTATTGCCTGGAGCATGTGCAACGAACCGTTTTTTACCAACGAAAGCACTTTGCCCCGTGTACGCGAATTCCTGAAAGAGCTGGTTCAGCTTAGTCACGAACTGGATCCCGGACGGAAAGTAGTTGTTGGCGGGGTACAACGCGGCAACCTTTACAAAACCGGAGATATTGCGGGATACAACGGCGATGGCGCCCGGCTTTATATCAACCCGGGGGTTCCGGGCATGGTTACCGAATACGGTTCAACCATCGAAGACCGTCCCGGGAGTTATGCTCCGGGCTGGGGCGACCTTCAGCAGGAACAGTTCCCGTGGCGGAGCGGACAGGCTTTGTGGTGCGCTTTTGATTACGGCACCCATATTGGCGACGGAAAATTCGGGCACATGGGCATGATTGACTATTACCGGCTCCCCAAACGCATGTGGTACCGGTATCGAAACGAATACCGGAAGATCGCGCCACCGGAATGGCCTGCACAAGGCGTTCCTGCAAAGTTGCAACTGACGGCTGATAAAACAGTCATCAGCAATACTTGCGGAACCGACGACGTGCATCTGGTGGTGACGGTTATGGACAAAGGCGGGAAGCCGCTGAGCAATAGCCCGGAAGTGACGATGACACTGGAATCGGGGCCGGGAGAATTCCCGACAGGACGTTCGATCACCTTCAGCCCGGAATCGGACATCAAAATCCGCGATGGGAAAGCGGCCATCGAATTCCGTTCGTACTACGGCGGTAAAAGTGTGATCAGGGCCAGCTCGCCGGGATTGGAGGATGCCCGGATTATCATTGAAACCAAAGGATTGCCAAAATATGTGTCCGGTAAAACACCGGAAACGAAACACCGGATGTATGTCCGCTATGAATTGCCGGAGACCGTGCTTCAGGAAAATACAAGAATGAACCTGGCTCACCAGAAACCCACCCGTGCAAGCAGCGAGTCGGTCGGGCATGAAGCCAGCCAGGCAAACGACCGCAACCCTTCAAGTTACTGGCAGGCTGGTAATCCCGGGCCGGGTGCGTGGTGGCAGGTTGATCTGGAAAGCATCACAGAGGTATCGTCAGTAAAAATCAGTTTCCCGGATGAAGCCAATTACCGCTACCGGGCTGAAATATCGGAAAACGGAGAAACATGGAACGTAATTGCCGACCAGACACTAAATACAAAAGCAGTTAAAATGCAGGAATTTCCTGTCAGTTCGGGAAACAAAGGGCGTTTTTTACGGATAATTTTCACCGGACAGTCGAATAAAAAACCTGCTTCCATATCGGAAATAGAAGTGTTTGGAAAATAATAGAATGATAATTAAAAGGTTACGAAATGAAGACATCCATAAAAGCGATATTTGTTTGCTTGATTTTCTTATTGCCGAAGTCCTCCGTTTGGGGACAGGCACAAGGCAGCGAAAATAAAAAGCAGAGTAATGAATTGAATATGAGGGGAGGGTTGCCCAACTTTTTTGCGAAAGCGCTAAAGGGCGATTCTGTTAAAGTGGCTTATCTGGGTGGCAGTATAACCGCTCAGTCCGGATGGCGGGTTTATTCGCTAAACTGGTTTAACCAACGTTTCCCGAAAGCTAAGTTTTCTGAGATTAATGCTGCAATTGGAGGCACAGGGTCAAATTTCGGTGTGTTTCGTTTACACGAACATGTGCTAAAATTTAAGCCCGATCTGATTTTTGTTAAGGGAAGCGGGTTTGGAAAACCGGGCGGGCGAAATGGAGTTGGGGAGGGTCAGCGCAATGGAATGAACCGGGCTACTCTTGCCGCGCGGTACAACCCGGCTTACGAGCTGAACGAGCGGATCAAGCAACCGGTCCCGGTGAGGCACAAACCGGGAAAAGGGAGCGATGAAGCGAGAGAAGCGAATGTGCCGGGGTACAGGGGAAATGCCTTATAAATGGAATTTTAAACTTCAATAAAATCAATTGAAACCTTACAAAACAGGGAAGTGTGGTTCTGGGAGGGAAAAGTCAATCCTGGCATGGAATGCTCTGGGATTGAACTTTAATCCAAACCATTCCACTCTTCCCTATTTGAATCGAGGCTTGTTCGCGAAATGCGAAGTAAATAGAGCGAACAGGCCGATGGGGTCGTATTTTGTTCTTGGTCAATCTATCTTTTGAGTTGATCTGGATTAAAATTTAAAAATAGAAATGCAAAAATGGTTGGAGAACTCTTATGTTGATATTCCCAAAAAAGAAGAAATTGAAAAACAAGGGTTTCTTTTCCCGGAGATGGTTTTTCAGCAACTAAGTCTATTAGTATCATTTCCCTTGATTCTAAAACCAGAAATGTTGAGAGCAGTATTGTTCAAATTCATTTAATTCTTTCGAAAACATCTGATTTTTTCTTGCATATTAAAATTAATGCATACATTTGCAGACCAAACGGTCGGTTTATGAATGATTCAAAAGAACATATAATTCTTATCGCCTCCAGGCTTTTTCTTCAGAAAAGTTTCAAAGAAGTTACCATGAAAGAAATCGTGGAAAAGACTGGTTTGTCAAAAGGCGCTTTTTATCATTATTTTGACAGCAAAGAACAACTCTTTTGTGAAGTCCTGGATTACTTTTTCCAATCGGTATCCCGAAATTATGAGAATTATTCAAAAGAATCTTTTTATCAGTTTTATAATGATTACATCAAAGAAACAATCAGCTTAACCAAAAATTACCTGGATAAATTTGAAAATGAATTAAGTGAGATTTCACTTACCATGAATTATTTTTCATTAATATTTGATGCTTTAAAACTTTACCCGGAATTTCGGGAGAAAGTGATTGAAGGGTTTAATCAGGAAATTAATTATTGGATCAAAGCAATAGAACGAGCTCGCGAAAAAGGTGAAATCAAAACAACGATGACTGATAAAGAAATCGCAGAAACATTTATGTATCTCAGCGATGGTGTTGGAATGCACATGATTATGAGAGGCGTAGATATAGAAAATGTGGTTAAACCATTTCAGATTCTTTGGGACAGATTGTATGAACAAATGAAAGTCTAATTTTTTTTTACACTGAAGCAGACCGGGCGTCCGGTTTATTTTTTGAGAATCCACAAACCGAATGGTCGGTTTTATCCTTAAAATACAGAAAATGAATCTTAAAAAATTACTTATCGGAATGCTGCTGATATTCGGAATATTACCGGCATCGGCACAGGACTCTACATTGGTTCTTTCACTCAAACAATCGTGCCAGATGGGCATCGAAAAAAATGTGAATGTCAGAAATGCCGGACTGGAACAGGAAAAAACACGCTTCCAACTAAAGGAAACCCAAAGTAAACTTTATCCGCAGATTGAAGGATATAGCTCGTTCAACTATTATTATTCCATTCCAAAATTAATTGTTCCGGGCGAAATATTCGGGCAAACAGGGCTGATACCCATCGAGATAGGAACAAAGTTCGATTGGAGCAATGGTTTTAAAGCCACGCAGGTAATTTACAGCCAAAGCTATTTCACTTCACTAAAACTGGCTAATCGAATGATCGCGCTGAACGAACTTTCCATGCAGCAGAAAAAAGAAGAATTGGTTTACCAGGTTTCACAGGTTTATTTTCTGTGCCAAACCACCCGAATGCAGATTGCGCAACTAAAAATCACAATGCAAAATACCGACAGGCTGCTGGAAATTGCCAAACTCCAGAACGAAAACGGTGTAATCCGGAAAGTGGATTATTCGCGGGTTTCGGTGAACAAGAACAACCTTCAGACACAGATCGATAACCTCGGTGAACTTTATAACCAACAACTAGGATTGCTAAAATACCTGATCGGGATAGATGTGCATGAAAATATTGAGCTCTCCGACTCGCTTTTATTTTCAGGAGAAAATATACCCGGTAATTGGCCTGAGTTGAATAACCGGACAGAACTAAAACTACTCGACCAGCAAATGGAAGTGTCGTCGCTGAACCGCAAAATCAACCGGCAATCACACCTGCCAAGTCTTTCAGGAATTGGACAGTTTTACTACCAAGGTCAGCGTAATAATTTTGATTATTTCAGCGGGGAAAACGACAAATTCTACAAAGTTGGATTTGTTGGCCTGAGTCTAAACATTCCGCTTTTTGATGGTTTTCAGAAACGCTTCAAAACACAGCAAAACGACATTGAATTCCAACAATTGCAAAATACATACGAAGATATTTCCCGGAATTTCTCACGCGAATATGCCGATGCCCTCAGTCAATTCAAAAATAATTTCAACGCATTGATCCGTCAGAAAGAGAACATCAAAGTGGCTGAAGAAACTTACTCGGTGAGTTTACAAGGCTACCGGCAGCAGGTTGTTTCACTTTCGGATCTGCTCCTTTCCGAAAGCAGCCTGGTTGAAGCGAGGCTCTCCTATTTCAATGCCGTTCTGCAATTGAAGAACGCAGAATTGGAAGTAAAAAAGGCTAAAGGCGAATTGCTAAATTTTTAAAAGACCAACAAATCATATACGTATGAAAACAAGAAGAATTATAACCATTGTAATCGTTGTTCTGGTAGTCGCTGCCATTGCATTTAGGTTGGCTTCGAATAAAAAAGGTTTCGACGAACAACTCAAAATGGTATCGGAATTTAGTTCCGCCATTCCGGTAAATACCGACACAGTGAAATACAAATCCATCGCATCTTATTTTCAGGAGAACGGCACTTTTCAGGCCAACCGCGAACTTTCGATAACTTCTGAAACACAGGGGAAAGTTGTTTCCATTTCAGCAAAAACGGGCGACCACGTAAAAGCCGGACAGGTTCTGGCTTCTGTTGAAAACGAAGTATATAAATCGCAACTCGACCTGGCTAAATTTAACCTCGATAAAGCGGAAAAAGATAAGCAGCGTTTCGAGGAACTTTCAAAAGGCGATGCCGCCACTGTTCAGCAGTTTGAGGCAGCCAAACAAACGTACATCAACGCCCAATCGGCTCTCACGACTGCAAAATACCAGTACGAAAATACATTCTTCAAAGCGCCATTCAACGGCACGCTGACCAAACAATTCATCGAAAAAGGTTCGTACCTGATGCCCGGCGTTCCGGTTTTCGATCTGGTCGAAATCGACCAGATTAAGCTTGTGGTAAAACTTTCGGGCGAGGAACTTGAAAAGGTTCAGAAAGGGCAAACCGTAAAAGTTACTGCGGACCTGTTTCCCGATGCGGCTTTTAACGGCACAGTCGGCGCAATAGTAGTAAAAGCTGACCTTTCGAAACGGTACGAAGTGGAAATTCTTGTCGATAACCAACGCGACAATGAAATTAAACCTGGCATGACAGGCGGTGCAGTTTTCTCCGGTCCGGTTGACGGTCAAGCCCTGGTTATTCCCCGAAAAGCCATTTCCGGCAGCATTAAAAATTCTGAAGTGTTTGTCGTTAAAGGCAATTCGGTGGTATTGCAAAGTATCAGTGCGCAACCGCTCGACGATAAAAATGTGATTGTTGGCAAAGGGCTGAAGGCCGGCGATGTAATTGTGGTTTCAGGACAAATAAACCTGGTTGACGGTTCGAAAGTTACGTTGAATAAATAAAATCTCAAGGCCATGAACATTGCAAAAATAGCGGTCAACCGCCCTACGCTTGTCGTAGTTGTTTTTACCGTACTGATCTTTTTGGGGATGGCCAGTTACACCACCCTCAATTACGAACTGATGCCCAATTTCTCCTCGCCGGTGTTTACCATTGCTACGGTCTATCCGGGCGCTTCGCCTGCCGAGGTGGAAAACAGTGTGACCAAAAAACTTGAAGATGCCATCACTTCGGTCGAAAACCTCGACAACATCCGGTCATTTTCGCAGGAAGGTGTTTCGATAATTGTGGTGACGCTGAAATTTTCGGCTGATGCTGACGCAGCCATGCAGGATGCTCAACGCCGGATAAGCGCTGCCAAAAGCTTGTTGCCAATTGGTGTTTTAGATCCGATGGTAACCAAATTAACAATTAGCGATCTGCCGGTGATGAATATCGGCGCTACATCGGCATTACCCTCCACCGAATTTTTCGACCTCCTGAAATACCGCATCCAGCCCAACCTCGCAAGGCTCGAAGGTGTTGGCGAGATTTCTATCATTGGTGGCAACGAGCGCGAAATTCGTGTGAACCTTGATGCCAAAAAGCTGGAAGCTTACCACCTTTCGGCTTTGCAGATTTTGCAGGCCATTCAATCGTCGAACCTCGACTTCCCCACAGGAAAAATAAAAAACAGCGAATCGCAGATGGTTATCCGACTTTCGGCCAAGTTTAAAACCGTTGGGGATATCGAAAATGTGATTGTTTCTTTAGGCGAAAACGGATCGAAAGTGAAACTGAAAGACATTGCCGAAGTGCTCGACACCGAAAAAGAAACCACAATGCTGGCTCGTGTCAACGGCAAAAATTCGGTTGGGCTGAGCATCAAACGGAAGTCGGGAGCCAACACCGTGGAAGTTTGTCACTTGATAAACAAAGAACTCGCCAAACTTGAAAACACCTACAAAAGCGACAACCTGAAGTTTGAAGTCCCGTTCGACTCGTCGGTTTTTACTGAAAAAGCGGCCAGCTCGGTAATGCACGATTTAATGTATGCTGTTATCCTGGTGGCGCTTGTCATGCTGGTTTTTTTGCACGGTTTGCGCAATGCTTTTATCGTGATGATCGCCATTCCTATTTCGCTTGTCGTATCCTTTCTGGGCATGTATTTACTGGGTTACACGCTCAATATCATGACAATGGTGGCCATGTCGCTGGTAATCGGCATCCTGGTTGACGATGCCATTGTGGTGCTCGAAAACATATACCGCCACATGGAAATGGGCAAAGACCGCGTTCAGGCCACGCTCGACGGCCGTTCCGAAATCAGTTATACCGCGGTTTCCATCACGTTGGTCGATGTGGTGGTTTTTCTTCCTCTCGGCTTGTCGAAAAGTATCATCTCGCCTATGATAGGCCCTTTCGCGCTGGTAATTGTAATCACCACTTTGCTGAGTTTGCTTGTGGCATTCACTGTTGTGCCGCTGCTGACTTCGCGATTAGCCCGGCTGCAACACCTCAGCAACGAAATGCTTTCAGGCCGTTTCTTCCTTTGGTTCGAAAAGCAGGTGGACTCATTTGCTTCACTGCTTCACACTATTTTGCTGAAAGCCTTTCGGCACAACTTAATCACCTTAATGATCGTTTCGGCTTTGTTTGTTGGCACAATTGCGCTAATCCCCACAGGTTTTGTTGGTTCCGAAGTAATGGGAATGGGCGATGCCGGCGAATTCATGATCCAGGTTGAACTTCCCAAAGACGCTACCTTAAAGGAAACCAACCTCAAGACTCTGGAAGTGGAACATCTCTTGTTCACAAAGCCTGAAGTAAAATCGGTGTTCACTACCGTCGGTTCTGCCAGTTCCGGCATGTTGACGGGTGGCACGCAAAGCAATGCGTACAAAGCCGAGATCAATGTAAAACTGGTTGATAAAGAGTTTAGGGACATTCCGGCGCAAATTTATGCCAACCGGATAAAGAATGAGTTGAACAGAAAAATAACCGGGATAAAAGTCAGGACCGTATTTCTCAACCCTTTCCTTGGGGGTACCGACGACAGCCCGCTACAGGTGATCGTAAAATCGTCCAACCCCGATTCGCTGATCAAATATGGAAAAATCATCAGGCAACTGATCGAAAAAACACCGGGGGCAAACGATATTACTTCGTCGCTCGAAGATGCCGGAAACGAAATTGTTGTGGATATCAATAAAGAAAAAATGGCCGATCTGGGTTTGTCGCTGGCTACAGTTGGTCCGGTGATGTCAACCGCTTTTAGCGGTAATACCGACACTAAATTTAAAGATGGCTCATACGAATATGATATTGATGTGGTTTACGACGAATTTAACCGGCGCAGCATGAAAGATGTGTCGAACCTCGAATTTATCAATGCTGCCGGGCAACCGGTAAAACTTTCGCAGTTCGCCAATATTTTCTACGGGACGGGCAGTTCGAAACTCGAAAGGTACGACCGCATTTCGTGCATTTCAGTCCAGGGCCAAGCGCTGGGTCGTGCTTCGGGCGATGTGGGCGACGACATCAAAAAGCAGATTGCCGCAATCACTTTTCCTCCGGATGTCTCCATCAGTTACGACAGCGACATGAAATTTCAGGACGACGCGTTCGGCAGTCTCGGTTTTGCTCTGCTCACAGCCATTTTCTTTGTTTACCTGATTATGGTGGCGCTGTACGAATCGTACCTTTACCCGTTTGTTGTGCTGTTCTCCATTCCGCTGGCCATCATAGGCGCTATTTTTGCACTGGCTCTCACCAAAACCAACCTGAGTATATTCACCATTATGGGCATGATCATGCTGGTTGGGCTGGTAGCCAAAAATGCCATTTTAGTAGTCGATTTTACAAATCATCTGAAGAAAAACGGATACCGAACCACCCACGCCTTGCTGATGGCCACACGTATCAGGTTGCGCCCCGTGCTGATGACCACCTTATCGATGATTATCGGTCTGATGCCTATCGCCCTGGCCTCGGGAGCCGCTTCTGAATGGAAAAACGGGATTGGCTGGGTACTTATCGGTGGGTTGACCAGTTCAATGTTCCTGACACTTATAATTGTTCCAATAGTATATTCTCTGGCTGACAGAGCAAAGAGTAAGTTTCAGAGCTGGTTTGCAAGATTTAAAACAAGCTAGATAATTATTTGCCAAATCTATTACTAAAGGCTTTATGGGTACTGCACACCTTGTTCTCTGACATCCTTTGAGATTGTATCTTCATCTCCAAGCTTACTGACAGTTTTTACAAAGTAGCCATCTGTGCAAAAACTCGCCTCCCCGAGTTTCTTCTTAACTTCTGGGTTCAATCGAAATATTTCTCTAGCTGTGATTCTCTTTATTGTTGTTAATGCCATGCACAAACTTATTGTTTCTCGCCGCAAGCAGTTGGGAATTTAACCCAAAAGAGATTAAAATTATTCAAAACCGCACCAACAAGAAAGTGTCCACAAAAGGGTATTGAAGGTTAGCTAGGTGATGGCCTGGTGCCTGAGTTTACCCCGAGGCGGACTCTTTTCACTAAAAACCGAGGCTTGTGAACGTAATACAAATGAAGCGAACAGGCCGCTGGAGCCTTTATCAAAATTAGGATCATATACTCATCACTTTCACCCCTACTCTAGACTATTACTTAGAAGGGGGCAAAAACACTGAAAAAAAGATGTACGAACTATGTAATTTCATTTCTTACAAAATTAGTACGATAATAACAGTTTTACGCTCAAATAAGACGCCGAAGGCTTTCCTTTTTCTATCCGAACCATCTCCTAATAGATTGCAATTAAGCCTTTTGTTAAATTTTAAAGTTTAAAAAAACGAGAATGGGTAATTCAAATAATTAGGCATTGCAGTTGTTTTTATTGGGATATGTGGCCACCCAATCAGCGACAGCAAACCAGATTATTTCTAAAGAAGATTTGTTTTATTCAATATTTTCCTCTCCTAAAAAACTTTAACTTTTAAAATATCAGTTTTAACCCATAATCAGTCTCCTTCCCTAATTTTGTTTGAAGCCACAAGGATCCATATTGTTTTCTTTGCCCCAGTAGCATTAAAACAATGGATATGAAAACAAAAATTACAGTTACCCTATTTTTTCTGTGTTGCACGCATTTAATGTTTGCCCAGACTAAATTCTCCCATGCAGAATCCTTAATTAAGATTGGAACTGATATTAGTTTCTTGTCTTCCGATTTGAATGCTCAAAAAATACCATTAACCGGTATTCATATTGGTATTTCTCCCACAATACCGTTAGGTCATTCCACTTATTTTAAACCAGAAATTGCCTTCTCGATGAAAGGTGGGCGCCTAAATTATCAATCAACATTTGGATATTTTGAAGGGGATGTATCCTATAAAATAAACTACTTCGAATTTCCAATGGTTTTTGGAATCAGGCCCAAAACGCATTTTGCAATCGAATTTGGTCCGTATACAGCCATCAAAGCTGGAGGCAGTTTCAGTTTTCAGGGAAATTTTGCTTCGGGCTATGCTAATTTTGACAGAAAAGACATCCATGATTTTGATTTCGGAATTGTTGCAGGTATAAAGATCGGACCTTTTGGAATTCTTTATTACCATGGATTGCAGGAAATTGCCGCAACTACAGCTTCACGAGCTTTCTTAGGAAATAGTACCAATCATTCCATCCAGATTTGTTTGCAACGACGTTGGTTTAGAAAATTTAAAACAGAGAATTGAAGTATAAACATGAAAACAGATTAACATGAAAAAGTATTTAAAGCTCAGTTTCTTGACACTTGTTGTCGTGTCGATAAGTTTTGGTTTTTCCCGAACTGCCCAAGCCCAAAGAGTTGTGGGAACACCTCGGACAGTAGTTGTGACCAAACATTCACCAAGAGTGGTAAAAAGGTATTACGGAGGTCCCCGATATGGCTATGTAGTAACTAAAGTTCCGGGGAGAACCACAGTTGTCCGATTTGGAGGAGCTGAATATCATTATCATCGTGGGCTTTACTATGTCAAAAAACCTGGTGGTTTTGTAGTAGTTCATCCGGCAATTGGACTTCGCATCCGTGTTTTGCCAACAGGTTATTCCCGTATTGTAGTTGCAGGCACTCCCTATTTCGAGTTTATTATCGCCCAGTAGCCAGTACCGGAGAATATACAGTTGTTAAACCCCCTGTTGGAATTATTGTCGATACGTTGCCGGAGGGATGTAAAACTGAATTCATAGCGAATTCAGAATATCTGGTATTAAACGACGTCTATTACCAGAAAATAAAAACCGACTTATATGAGAGCGGCATTGGCTACAAGGTTACTGATGTAAATAACGGACAACAATGAAAATCTTGAAACCAATAATGAAAATATTTTCATTACTGATCGTTTTTCTCCTGATAACATCAGTATTGCATTCCCAGGAAAAAAAGGGTTTGACAATTTCCGGGATTCTGAAAGATGGCGAAAGTGGCGAAGCCTTACCATTTGCAACCATTCAATTGCTGAATGAAAATAACGGGTCAACTACCAATTCAGATGGTTACTTTACGCTGTTCGATGTGCCCTCGGATACATCGACCCTTGTGGCACGCTACATTGGTTATAATCCAGAACCTTTTAAACTTAATCCGGGAATGGAGAGAAGTCCGGTCATCATACTTATGTTGCCATCAACCACTGAATTAAACGAAGTCGTTGTTAAGGGCAATGTAAGTCCGGTAATGGATGTTGCGGAAAATATGAACCAGGTTAGTTTGTCCCCGTCACAGATTTCATCTCTCCCCGGAATTGGAGAACGTGACATATTTCGCACTCTGCAGCTTCTTCCGGGAATAAGTAGCACAAACGAAGCTTCTTCCGGACTATATGTGAGGGGAGGAACACCGGATCAGAACCTGGTGCTGCTTGATGGATTTACTGTTTACCATGTCGATCATTTTTATGGTTTTTTTAGCGCGTTTAATGCCGATGCAATCAAGGATGTACAATTGTATAAGGGCGGCTTCGAACCAAAATACGGAGGTCGAATTTCGAGTGTGATGGAGCTGACCGGAAAAACAGGGAACAGTCAAAAAATAAGTGGCGGGTTTGGCTTAAGTGCCATCAGCGCAAATGCTTTCCTGGAGGTTCCTTTGAGTGATAAACTGAGCTTTGTTCTTGCAGTTCGAAGATCGTACACCGACATTATTCAGAGCGGCTTTTACAAGGACGTTTTTGATCTGTATAACCAACAATCATCTTCCCGACAACAAAGCCAGTCAAGGACAAATAATTATCTTCAACAAAACACCGCGGAGCCATCATTTTATTTTTATGATCTGAATGCCAAACTCAGCTATAAACCAACAGAAAAAGATGTTTTCTCTCTATCTTTTTATAACGGAAAAGATAACCTGGACAACTCCAGAAAAAATGAGAACAGCTTTTCGAGGCAGGACGGTAACCCGACAACGATACTAACAGATCTGACGGATAAACTGAATTGGGGAAATTCGGGGGTTAGTTTACGTTGGGCAAGGCAATGGTCTCCCAGGTATTATTTTAACCTCTGTTTGTCATACTCTGATTATTTCAGTTATAGGGACCGACTCAGTAATGTTACGGTAAATAGTCCTGATACGCTTAGAAATACAGTCTTGGGATCGAATGAGGACAACAATCTAATTGATTACACTGTGAGGTTCAACAACAGATTCCAGCTAAACAGGGCCCACACCATTGAGTTCGGCCTGCATACGACATTTAACTCTATTGATTACACTTACTTGGTAAACGATACGCTGGACTTAATAGATAAAGCACAGGATGGGATGCTTGCTTCCCTGTTTTTGCAGGACAACTGGGAAATTGGATCCAAATTAACTTTTACGGGCGGTTTACGATACAGCTATTTTGATGTTACCAATAAATCTTACTATGAACCCCGGCTTTCGGGTGAATACAAACTAACGGAAAAGCTTAAAGTTAACGCGGCATGGGGAGAATATTATCAGTTTGTGAACCAGATTGTCCGGGAGGATGTGACCCAGGGCAGTCGTGACTTTTGGCTATTGGCCGACGATAAAACCAGTCCGGTGAGTTATGCACAACATTACATTGCGGGCATAAGCTACGAAACAGCAAAAATGCTTTTCAATGTTGGTTTCTTTCAAAAAGACATGAAAGGACTTTCCGAATTCTCGCTTCGTTTTGGTAATGCATCCAGTTCGACACAAAGTGATCAGTTTTTCTACGAAGGCACGGGAGTTTCGAGGGGTATGGAAGTACTGATTCAGAAGAAATTTGGAAAATTGTCAGGATGGCTTGGATATACCTTCAGTGAGGTTGTCCATAATTTTCCACTCATCAGTGATGCACCGTTTTATGCTTTGCACGACTCGCGCCATGAAGTTAACCTGGTGGCAACGTACAAACTGGGGAAATGGGAATTTGGCGGGACATGGGTTTACGGAACGGGTAAGCCATATACGGCCCCGGTTGGAAAATATACGATAACAACTCTCGACGGCCATATCTTTGATTTCATCAATGTTGGTCAAAAAAACGGGAGCCGCTTGCCGGATTATCACAGGCTTGATCTTTCAGCAAAATATAATCTAAAAATAGGCAAAAGCGAAGCAAGCGTGGGACTATCCTTATTCAATGTTTATAACCGAAAGAATATCTGGTACAAAGAGTATCAGGTACAGGAAGAAGAAATGGTTGAAACAGATGTTGAATTGATTGGTTTTACACCAAACCTGTTCGTTAACTTCAAATTTTAAATTATGAAAATAGTAGTATCATTTTGGTTGTTTATTGTTACGGTACTATTTTTCGTATCGTGTGAAGATATCCCTGAATACAACAATAGCAAGCCTCTCGCGGTAGTGGAGGCCTATTTATTTAATCAACAACCTATAACGGATATTGTACTGAAAAAAGTAACCCCTTTTGAAGGGGGTGACCAGGTGGACTATATCTCAGATGCCAATCTGTACCTTCAGACAGGCGAACACGAGTTTCTTTTGAACCCGGTTGAAGGAAAGGAAGGGCATTATTCCTATCAGGGCGATGATTTGCAGGTAACAATCGGAAATACATACAAACTGTTCTTTGATTATGACGGGAAACAGGTCTGGGGCGAGACAGTAGTACCGGCAGAACCGGAAAATCTTTCACTTTCAGAAAATGAAATCTATATCACCCAGTTAGTTGATTTGAGTGATGCATCAGATTTTCTGAATGATATTAATCAATCGCTTACCCTTGAATGGGAAAATAGTACATCAGATTATTACTATATTACGATTGAAAACCTGGAAGAAAATCCTGAACCTATGGAATTGAGTGATAAAGTCGATTTGAATTTTGAGTTTGTTTCCAGGCCCGTTCAGGATAATTATTTCCTGATAAGGCCAGTTATTCATTTTCTCAATTACGGCACTCACAAACTTACCCTTTACCATGTCAATAAGGAATATGCCCTGATGTATGAATCGCTGAATCAGGATTCAAGAAACTTAAACGAACCCTATACCAACATTAACAATGGGGTTGGTATTTTTTCGGCATTTGCCAGCAAAACAATTCTTTTTGAAGTGAAAAAAAGATGAAGAAAAAAGTTTTTACATGGATTGGTTTCATCGTGTTGATTGCTAGTTCTGCCATTGCTTTTGGACAGAAAAATGAATGGGTAAATTCAAAAACTCAAATTTATGGGTTAGGCTGGTCTGCAACTCATGCTGACGGCGGGAATACCGATTATTCACCCGTAGCTGGTTCCAGGAATATAAAGTTAGCCTGGCAACAAAAATTCAATGGAACAATCAATCTTGGCCCTACAAATGATACAAAAGGGCGTGTCTATGTCACGACAAGTAGTGAAGGCTGTCACTTGTACGCGCTCGACCATAAAACCGGCAAAACGATCTGGTGTACAGATAAAGTTAATCGGTTCGCTGTTGCTTCCTCTGCCTTGCTTGACAACGAAGGGCATATTTTTATTGCTGACAATGAAACAATGTACGCGTTTGACGATACCGGAAAACTATTATGGGAAACGCCCATAATTGGATTTCCCTTTTCGGCCCAATTTACACAAACCGGCCGGTTAATCTTCATCACACATATTGGCCGTCTTTATGTTCTCGAAAGGGAAACTGGTGCACAAATCCTGCAACCTGTCGATCTGGCTCCTTCATTAATCGATAGTTTTAAAATTGACATCAGGGCATGTATGAAAGGAACAAAAGATTGTCCATGTGCCAATACATTAGCCTTTGATCAGCAATCGGGAAGGTTCTATTTTACATTTTGGGCACCCGGAGCCGGTCAGGCCGACTTGCGTGCTATGAAATATACCGAAGAGACAATTCCGGCAATAATACCACTATGGACAAACGAATCTTTGCCGGGAGGAAGTGCCTCAAGCCCTGACCTATCGTTTGACGGAACCCGTTTATATGTGAATGATAACAGCGGCAAGCTCTATGCAATCAATGCAAGGACGGGTGAGAATATCTGGAATTTTGAGATCGGTTATAACCCTGGTGGAAGCCAATCTACATCACCCGAAGGAATGATCATGCCGGCTGGTGGAAGAAATGCCCCTGTGATGTGTATTGCAGATTGTGGAACCCATGCTGAATTGGTCTGGAAGATTGACAGTTTGAAAAATCGTGGAGTTGCCACACAATGTGCAGGAAACCTGGCTTATGTCACCGTAAAAACAAAAGGTTTTCAGAATGACCTTATCGTAATAGATACTAAATTAGGCAGGGAACTGGATCGGGAACATTTACCGGGGACAACAATTTTTACTGTAGGCACAACAATCGGGTTCGATGGTTACGTTTATGTCCCAAGTTTCAACGGCTGTTTATTTGCTTTTCGTCCGGAATCTCAGGCATTTTGATTTTTTCAACCTCAAAATTTACAGCTTCAAATGGGAAACAGGTCACTTCGGTAACTTTTATCCAACTGTTTTTCTTTTTCAGGGTTTATTTGCACAAGAAAAATTTTAAACATTTAAAATCAGAAAAAATGAAAAGAACAATTGCGTTTGCAGCCACGTTGCTGCTCATAACATTATCAGTTAGTGTTTTTGCCCAGTCGAGAATGACGGAACAGCAAAAGCAGGAAGCCAAAGCCAGATTTGAAGAATATAAGGCAAAACTAAACCCGAGTGAAGATCAGGAACCGAAAGTACAGGAGATTAATTCGAAATATTTTGAAGGATTGGCCGAATTGAAAAACTCAAACGAATCAAAGCTGAATAAGTTTAAGAAATTCAGGACGATGAAATCTGAAAAAGACAAAAGTATGAAGCAAATATTGACCAAAGAGCAATATAAAATCTATACTGACTTTCAGGCTGAAATGAAAGAGGAGTTCAGGAATAACAGGCGCAATTAGAACAGAAAAGGTATGAAGAAGCTAATGTATATTACCCTAATACTGTGCATTGTTCTGCTCTCAGTCAATTGCAATCCGGAACATGAAAGCGAAGGCTCCGGTAAAATTTACAGGGTAAGCAGTTCAATAAACATTGACGGGCTCTCCCGTACTTATTTGCTCAACCTCCCGCCTATATTTTATGATTCACCCAATTTCCCTTTAGTAATAGCCATGCATGGAACCGGAGGTAGCGCTTCTCAGTTTGAGCACGATTACCTATTTTCAGAATTGGCCGGCAACAAGCAATTTGTCGTTGTTTACCCTGAAGGTGTAAAGAGTACCGGAATTTTAGGGATCAGGACCTGGAATGCCGGAAGCTGTTGTAATTATGCCATGGAGAACGACATTGATGATGTGAAGTTTATCAGCGAATTAATTGATCATTTGATCGCCGAATACAAAATTGATCCGAAGCTGATTTATGTCACAGGAATGTCAAACGGTGGCATGATGGCCTACCGGTTGGCCTGTGAACTGTCTGATAAAATCGCAGCAATCGCTGTAGTCAGCGGCACCATGGTCACAACCAAGGCATGTACCCCTTCACGTCCGGTTCCAATATTGCATTTGCATTCTGTTTTGGACACAAAAGTTCCACCACAAGGAGGCATTGGAATTGGCGGGTACTATTTTCCACCTGTGGATTCAGTACTGAATGTTTGGGGCACTATAGACAGTTGCGAACCAGTTCCGCAGATTATCGAAGATAATTCTGGTTATACCCTGAAGGAGTGGTCAAATTGTGAAAATAATGTGGCTATTCAATATTATTTGACGAAAGATGGCGGACATGCATGGCCGGGAGGTACAAAGGCGAGGGCCATGCCCGATGAGCCTTCCAGGGTAATTAATGCAAACGAATTAATATGGAATTTTTTCCAACAATACCAATTGCCGTAAAACCAGATTATTCGGGATAAAGTGGATTTTAAAGCTTTATCTTTGTTTTGAATATTACAATGAATTCCTTTTATTTCAGAAATCATTTTCTGGTTGACCGAAAAAAAATGAAATACAAAAATGAAATGAAGATTCCATCCAAAAGGAAACTTATCCTGTTTAGCTCCCTGGCAATCACAGTACTTTTTACTTTGCCCCGCATGATCGTGTTGTTGCAGTTAGGCCAGATTGATTATGATGTCAATTATCAATTAATGGATTATACTTTCCGAGCAGTCTACAGCTTTCTATTTGCCGTTGTTTTCTTTATCATCAATCTGGAGCAAAAAAAAATTAGAATTGGCTTTATTGCCTTTAATCCAGGTAACCTTTATCATCGGATTTTTCTCAATGTATTTCTCTTTGTTTTAATCGATTTTATCCTGATCAGGTTTCATTTGATATTTTTCGAGCCATTAACTTCAGTTAGGATTTTCCGGTTTATTTTTAATTTGTTCTCGATTTCAGAAGTCCTGCTCGTTGTGCTAATTTCTCAGGTTTATAATCTTGTGGTTAACAATTACCGGATGAAAATAGCGAACGAGTCGCTATTAAAAACAAATGCCGAAGCACGGTACGAAGCATTAAAAAATCAGGTTAACCCGCATTTTCTGTTTAATTCTTTTAATACGATAAATTCATTAATTGTCAGCGATCAGTCTAAAGCTATTGACTATGTGAACAACATGTCGGACGTGTTCCGTTATGTGCTTGAAACCAGCCAAAAAGATCGGGCAACAGTTGAAGAAGAAGTGAAATTTATAGAAGTCTATGTGCAAATGCTCAAAGGCAGATATGGTGATAAGTTACATTTCAGCATAGATGTAAATCCCCAGTATTTAGCTTATCTGATTCCACCAATGGCTGTGCAGGTTTTGGTTGAAAATGCGGTAAAACACAACGTGATTTCTCAGAACAAACATCTTGAAATCCATGTTTATACTGAAAATGGCAATTTGGTCGTTTCCAACAATCTTCAGGAGAAGAAAGTGAAGGAACCATCCACAGGATTAGGGCTTTATAATTTGAGCCAGCGTTGCAATTATCTTTCCAGAAAAGAGCTTGAAATCAGACGGACAGATAAAAATTTCATAGTAACTATTCCATTGATTCAAAATGAAAATATTAATTATTGAAGATGAAGAGAATGCCGCGATTCAACTGATGAATATGATCAGGCAAATAGAGGATACTCCAACATTCTCTGGAGTTATTGATAATATTGAAGATGCTGTTGATTTTTTATCAGCGCGTCCCGATATTGACCTAATCTTTTTGGATATTCATCTTTCTGATGGCTCATCCTTCGAGATTTTCAAGGAAGTTAAGGTTGACATTCCAATTATTTTCACCACAGCCTATGATCAATATGCCATTCAGTCCTTTGAAGTTAACAGCATCGATTACTTATTGAAACCTATCCGGTTGGAAAAACTGATCATGTCAATTGAAAAATTCAGGCGGCTGAACGACCGACAAACTTTTGATGGGACTATGTTTCAAAAATTATCGCGGATGCTCAATGAATCGAAGAACCAAAAACGAAATTTCCTGATCCCATTAAAAGGCAAACTCATACCGGTTTCTGCCGACGATTTTGCCTGGTTCGAAATCAGTGACGGGGTTGTTACCGGGACTAAATTTGACCAAACACCTTTGGTTATGGAACAAAAGAGCCTTGAAGAGTTAGTTGAGGATATTGACCCAACCAAATTTTTCCGCGCTAACCGTCAATATTTGATCAATAGAGAAGCCATTAAAGAAATTGAATACTATTTCAATGGCCGTTTGTTTGCCAGACTTTTCCCTGCTCCCAAAGAAAAAGTATTGATAAGTAAAGCAAAAGCAACTGAGTTCAAAGAATGGCTAAGTATGAAAACCACTTAGGAGACTATCCTGTATATTTGGATCGACTTTTTGCATTTTAGGCAAAAAAGGGTTCCTATGAATTCCTGTTTTTTTGATTATTCCTTAAAAAAATCTTTAAAAGCTATTTGATTTCTGAAAATATTGTCAGAAATTGTATCTGAATAACAAAACAATTTAATTTTTTCACTAAAAAACCTCAAATGTTATGAACACCAATTCTGAAACCGGTCATGCAAAGAATGTGGCCAACTTCGAACAATTAGTACTGAATTGCACTTCGTATGGCCGTGCCTATAATCCGGGAAACCCTGCCCTCTCTTTGGAGGCGTTGAATACCCTTTTGTCAGAAGGGAAACAGTGTCTAACCTCCATTCACACGGTCCAGGCCAGTCTGGCAAAAGCGCTTTCCGAAAGGGAGGTGGCGTTTGAACCGTTTAGTAAACTCGCAACCCGTATTGCCAATGCAGTAAGGTCATCAGCAAGTTCCCCGCAAGCCGATACCCAGGTAATCGCAATTATTCGTAAGTTACAGGGACGTCGCGCCGCTCCGAAAATGACCGAAGAAGAAAAACAGGCCGCCAGTTCCGAAGGAAAAGAAGTTGTTGAAATATCAGCATCCCAGATGAGTTTCACCAACCGCATTGCGAATTTCGATAAACTGATTGAACTGCTGAAATCCATTCGGGAATACACCCCGAATGAATCCGATTTAACCGTTACCGCACTTACTACATATCATCAGGATCTTACTACGAAGAACCAGGCTGTTATCAATGCCGAAATTTCTGTAAGTAGCCTCCGCATTACCCGCAATAACCTCTTGTACAAGGAAACGACCGGTATGATTGATGTAGCCGCTGCCGTGAAAACCTATATCAAGTCGGTATTTGGTGCAACAAGCCCGCAGTATAAACAAATCAGCTCCCTGAAATTTGTCAGGAGGTAGCTCAAAGTTGTAATTCCCTTCCTGTTTTGTAAAATAACCTTCGTATATTTTGTAATACAAACCGGTAATATTGAAATATCATTGGGTATTTTGGTATTACCGGTTGTATTTTTTGTAACTGATGTTGGTATAATTTTATCTCTCAGTGTGTTTATTGTAATTAGAATAGTTGACATTGCAATGTGGAATGTTATTCTTGTAACGCTCGTTGATATTTATGTAATTCAAAATGTCATTTGTGTAATTCCGGTTGGTAAAATTGTAACACGGCTGTTGTTCCTTACGAGGCTGTCCAAAAAGTCTGGAACAGAGTCATCCCGAACTTGTTTCGGGATCTCATCGTTCTAATAATCAGACCCTGAAATAAATTCAGGGTGACGCGAGTTGCGAATTTCAGAACTTTTCGGACAGCCTTAAAAAATTGTGTAAATGAGTTTTGGGTAATCCTGGCGAAGCATTTCCATCGGAAAGCTATCGTGTACCCACAAATCCGATGTTTTTAGCTTTAATACAAATTGGTGTGGTAGTCTGGTTTATTTAACCTTATTTTTCCGGAATAACCTTAGTAGTCTGGCACCCACCATCCGATTAGAACCTTATTTTATACCAAATGAATATATAATAAAGTCCAATTTGCATAATTGGATTTTATTTGTTATTATTGGACTATAATATAAATACACAGCTATGGCCCTCCCAAAAATCATTGTCATTAAAGAAACAGAAATCGAGATTAAGCA